>Ga0209911_100031_pt1 | contig 237348 bp, 226 predicted proteins | sample FECB21metaG_FD_188301 | JGI IMG/M metagenome (GOLD analysis project Ga0209911, IMG submission 188301) | Cyanobacterial communities from the Joint Genome Institute, California, USA - FECB-21 (SPAdes) (version 2) | ecosystem: Environmental > Aquatic > Thermal springs > Hot (42-90C) > Microbial... | reverse complement strand
GTTCAGCGACGTCGGGACGATCCTGTTCGCTGGCGCGCACGGTTTTTTTTGAAGCTGATCCCCTCGGCAGCGAAGAAGCGCGACAGCATCGACTTGTCGGCCCTGACCCCGTGTGTGCGAAGCAGCCCCTCGGCGATCGCATCGAGCGTCAAATCGTTCTCCTTGCGCCGCAGTTCCAGCAGCCAGGTCCGATGTGGCTTGAGCACAGAACGCCGGTCCCGCCGGTCGGCAAAGCCGTCGTGCGCTGCGTCTGCTCGAATGCGCTGACCCAACGGATCGCGCTCGCGATCCCGACCCGGAAAATTCGTGCCGCCTCGTTCCGCGAAAGGCCGTCTTCAACAACCGCCTTGATGACCCGAATGCGAAGAGCCTCTCCATGCGCCATCCCAGCCAGCCTCCTCCCGGCCGCAAGGATGAATCATGCTTCGCCTGATTTGGGAATCCCTCACGATTCAACTCGACCCCAACTCGCTCTAAAGCTTGCGGCAGCATTGCGGCGGCCCGCGCGAAATCCTGCCCGGTCCGCGACATGAAATCGGCGAACCCGCTTGTTCTCCTGATACCGTCCGGGGGAGGGACATGCGTATCCGCGTCGCCATTTTCGCTGCTTTGCTCGCCATTCCTGCGCTGGCCGTTTTAGTGCTGCCTACAGCCGCGGCCACACCGCAGCGCGCAGCCGACTTCATCTCGTCCGACGAGGTTCTGACCTTCATCAACGCCTATCGCCACAGGCCCGAGCCGCAGCGGCTGCCGCTCGCGGTGAAGGCGATGAGCCGCTTCGGGGGCTTGCGCGATCCGGAAAGTGCCGGCGTGTTCATCGGCTTCATCGCCGGAGTGCTCGGCGGCAATCCGGATCGCGCGGGCGACCTGATTGCGGCGAGCTTCCCGATCAATCCCGAAGACGACTGGGCCATCGTGCGCGCGATCGCGCATTCCGGAGTGCCGGACTGGAAGCATCTCCTGGCCGAGAATGCCTACCGGATGCCGGCGCGCAAGGTGATGATCGAGAAATTCCTCGACGGCTCGCTGCCGACCTTGCGCGACACGCGGGTGCAGAAGCCGCCGTCCACCACGGAAAAGGTCAAGAAGCTGTTCTCCGGCGAAAAGCCCAAAGTCCCGATGGTGGACTGGGCGATCGAGGCTTCTCCCGAAGTGCTCGACATGCTGTGGGGCGTGTTCTTTGCGACCGGCGATTATGGTCCGATCCTGCGCATCGTCGCCATGTTGCCGTGGTCGAAGGACCGCGACCACGTCGATAAACTGACCCTGGGCGTGATGGCCAAATATACGCTGGCCAGCAACGCGGCGCGCGATCCGAAGCTGCTCGCCATGGTGAAGGCGAGCGCGCGCCAGCAATCCGAGGACACCGCAAAGATCGTCAAAGAGGTCACCGACGCGGCCGACACTATGCAGCTCGGCGCGATCCGCAAGGAGGCGCTTGGCGCGATCGAAGACTTGAAACGCAAGGGGCCGGGCTCGCGGCGCGACATGATGACGGCGGGCCGGATCGGCGAGGGCGCGATTGCGCTCGGCTGCATCGGGGCGGCGGCGACCGGCAATGTCGCGCTCGGTCTGCCTTGCGTGGTCGGCGGCGCGGTAGCGTCCGCGGCGATGCGGACCTGGTCGGGGCAGTAACGCCCCGAAAGCTCGGGCTTCGGATTCAGGTCAACGCTTTGTCACAGAGCGCAACTGGCTGGCGCAGACACGCGCCGGTCCGACTCGCGCATCGTCAACGACAGGCAATCGCCACCGCCGCAAAGGTCACACTCGCATGCGGCCGGCACCCGGGTGTCGCGGGCGGACTGCGCGCGTCACTGGTGAAGCCCTCGTCTCTCTGAACGCTTATTCAAAAACAGCCGGTGAATTTTCCGGCGCGCGCGTATCCGCATACCCCATTTGGGAGATGCCTGCGACGTTTTGGCCCTCCAGCATGAAGGCGGGGAATCCGGTCGAACAAAAACCGGAAGCGCCGCCAACAGCGAGGGAATCCTATGACTGCAACCTACCTCTACAAGGTCGATTCGTTTCGCATTTATAAATCGACCGCTCCCGGTGGCATTCTGACCGAGGATCCGTTCGAGGATGGCCTGCCGCCGCCGGACGCGTCAGAGACGCCGCCGCCGCCGCCGCCGCTTGTTCCCTCCTACACGACAAACGGTAATCTTTCCGAGAGCGGCGGCAGGCTCATTTTCGACTCCAACAATTCACCCGCACTCCTGCCCGCTCTGGCAGGCACCGGGCAGACCGCTCTCAATCAGCAGGCGATCTTCAACACCAATATCGACCCGAACAACACATCACTTGGATTGAAGCGAAATCACGAATTTGCAGCTGAAGCGATTTTCGATCTGACAATCCCTCTGGAGAATCAGCAGGAATACGGCGTCCGCTTCACCGATGCGGGCGGGCCGACCACGCCGGATGCCATCGTTGGTCTCGCCGTACGACGCAGCACAGATGGCAGAGTCTGGGTCGAGCTCACCGAACGCGAGCTGGTGGTCGGGACGATTACCATAAAGGGACGGCTTGAACTCGATCCGGGCGGCGCCGATCAGATCAAGCTGGTTCTGATGCATGAGGCGGACAGCGATTTTGTCACCGGCTATTTCGAGCTGCTGACGGGGGGCGTGTCGTCCGGCGTCGTGAATATCGACGGACAGGCCAAGATATTCGACGCGGCAACGCCGGCGCAGAACTTCACGCGCGCGGCGATCTATACCACCAACTTCAATATCGACGAGAATCGCCCGGTCTTCGTTCATGAGATGGATGCGTTCCGCATCGAACGGAACGGCAGCAATATCCTGGTCGACAACTTCGAGGACGGTGTGGCGCCGCCTAGCAGTCCGGGCGCGATAACCTACGGCAAGTCGGGCCATTTCTCGGAAGTCGACGGCCTGCTGATCATGGATTCGGCCTATGCGGTACCAAGCGTCGTCACCGGCCCGGAGTCAATCCGGGTCATGAATTTCACCGCGCTGACGAATACCCAGAACGAACTCAACGGACTGGGCCTCAAGATCAATGACGATTTCAGCATTTTCGGCCGCTTTAACCTGATCCTGCCTGACGAGGAGCGCTCGGAATACGGCATTCGCCTGAGCGACTTTACCGGGCCGGGCACCGGTGACGACGTGATTTCCGTCTCGGTCCGCAAGGGGACGGATGGCATCGTGCGCGTCGTGCTGTCCGACCGCAATCTGATCAATGGGACGATGGAAATTCTGGGCACCGTGGAATTGACTCCCGCGCTGCTCTCGACCGCCGACCAGATCGGGCTCGCCTTGCATCATGACAAGGACAATCCGGGTGTGATTACCGCGGGCTTCCGGCTGTTCGAGAACGGTGTCGAATTGCCGGGCGGCCCGTACATCGTCCCCGGCTTTGGTCAGATTTTCGGGACCGACACCGCAACCACGGCGGACGACGAGTTGTGGACGCGGGCGATGGCGTTCTCGACCGGCTTCGACAAGAACGGCCTCAATGTCATCGAAGGCATCGAGGAAGACGACACGCTGGTCGGGACCGCAGCCGACGAAACCTTCTACGGGCATCTGGGCGACGACACGTTTTTCGGCGGCGGCGGCGTCGACAATATTTTCGGCGGCCGCGGCAATGACAAGGTCGTTCTCGGCGGCAATGTCGCCGATTATACGATTTCCGGAAGCGGCGGCGTGATCTCGCTGGTCGATAACCGTGGCGGCAGCCCGGACGGCACCATCCACGCGCGCAGCATCGAGTTCTTCGAATTCGCCAACCGTACGCTCGATGCCTCGTTGATGCTGACGCGCGAAATCGAGCTGGTCGGCGCCGGCAATAACGTGATCGACGACAACGATCTGACGCCGGATGCTGCGGACGGCACAGCCTTCGGCATAGTCAATGCCGGCAGCACACAGTCGCAGGTTTTCACCATCAACAATCTGGGCGGCCAGCCGCTCACCATAGCCAACTTTAAGGTACCCAGCGGCTTTATTCTGGTTGCGCCGCCGCCGCCGGTTGTCGCGCCCGGCGGTACGGCGACCTTCGAGGTCCGTGTCGATACGGCAAAGCTCGGCCCGAAGAGCGGTCAGATCACGTTCCTGACCAACGATCCGACGGGTGGGGAGAACAACTACAACTTCGCAATCTCCGCGACCGTCGTTGCCCCGGAAATTGACATTTTCGGAAACGACCGGCCGATACCCGACAATGCGAAGAAAGGGGTCGTGACGAATCATACCGATTTCGGTCCCGGTATCGGCCTTGACGATGCCGGTATCGAGCGTGTCTTCACGATCCGCAACAACGGCACCGGCGATCTCGATATCAGCGCCATGAATGTGAGCGGGCCGTTCACCCTGCTCGACGATCTGTCCGGCACCACGATTGCGGCCGGCGCATCTGCGACCTTCAGGGTTCAACTCGACACCTCGGTCGCGGGTAATGTCACCGGGACCGTCACCATCCTCAACAATGACGCCAACGAGGGGGTCTACGACTTTGCGCTTTCGGCGCGGATTGGCCCGCGCAACATCGTCGGCGACGATACGCTCGACGACACGTTCGCGGCGACTGCTGATCCGGAGGCGTTCGACGGGCGTGGCGGCAACGATACGGTCAGCTATGCGGGAGCGGGCGCAGGGGTGATTGCCAGTCTCCTGAAATCGACTGGCAATACCGGTTTTGCCGCGGGCGATACCTATATGTCGATCGAGAACCTGACCGGCTCAGACTTCAACGACAGATTGACGGGCGACAAGGGCAACAACGTACTGGAAGGCGGGGAGGGCGCCGACTACCTCGACGGCGGCGCCGGCATCGATACGGCAAGCTATGCCAATGCGAGTGCCGGCGTGTTCGCAAGCCTGCTCAACCCCGCTGACAATGCTGGTGAAGCAAATGGCGACTTCTACAGATTGATCGAGAATCTGCGCGGGTCAGCCTTTAACGATACGCTTGTCGGCGACAAGAAGGCCAATGCCATCGACGGCGGTGATGGTAATGACGAGATTGTCGGCGGCGGGGGCGCCGACATCCTGACCGGCGGCGCCGGGTTTGATGTCTTCAGCTATTTCTTCTCGAATGAAGGAGGCGATACCATCACCGATTTCACGATCGGCGAGGACAAGATCGGGATTCGCAAGATCGGGTTCAATATCAATCCGGCCGTCGACCTGGATACCGGTGACGCCTTCGATTTCGAAAACCATTACTTCGTCAAAGCGGTGGGCACGCCCTCCTCGAAGGGCAATCCCGGTATCGTCGCCACCGAGTCGGAGCACGGCCAGTTCCTGTTCAATGAGACCGACACCACCCTGTGGTGGGATCCTGACGGATCTGGGAAAGGCAAGGCCGTCCTGATCGCGAATCTTTCGGGTATCATTCTGACGGCCGAGGACTTCCTGCTGCTCTAACCGGCGCTCGCTTTTGCCTCCGGTCCGCTCGCCGCGGGCCGGAGGCATGCCGCGCCGTGGCTTCGCTGCTTCCGCGGCCGCCGGGATACGTGTGTCTTGATCGGAGATAAGCGCGGATCGGCCTCACCGAGGTTGACCTGCCCCGCGTTCCGGTGATGTGGTCGTTTCCGACCTCACAGCTGGCGGGCTCGCGTGAAACGTCTCCGGATCGTCCACAAGACCGAATATCACTACCGTGAGGCGGTCCGGTTCGGCCCGCATCGGGTGATGATGCGTCCGCGCGAAGGGCATGATGTGCGGATCGTCGGTGGACGGCTCCACATCGAGCCACAGGCAGAAATCCGCTGGCTGCGCGACATCTACAACAATTCCATCGCGATCCTGACATTTGCGGAGCCGTCGGAAAGGCTGCTGATCCATGGCGAAGCCGACATCGACTATCTGCGCGACAATCCCGTCGAGGCCCTGATCGATCCGGGCGCGCGCTTTTTCCCGTTCCAGTATGCCCCCGAGGAACAACTCGAGCTCGTGCAATACCGGCTGCCGAGCTATCCCTATGACGGTGCGGCTTTGCGCGACTGGCTGCGGGCGCTGTACAGCCCCGGCCATGTCATCGAGACCTTCGATCTCTTGAACAGCCTCAACAGTCATATTTTCAAGTCGCTGACCTACAATCACCGCGACGAGCCCGGCGTGCAAACGCCCTGCGATACGCTTTCGCGCGGCACCGGCTCCTGCCGCGACTATGCGGTGCTGATGATGGAGGCGGCGCGCCATTGGGGTTTCGGCGCGCGCTTCGTCAGCGGCTATATCCAGATGGCCGAGGGCCAGCACGGCGCCACCCATGCATGGACCGAGATCTACATCCCCGGCGCCGGCTGGCACGGCTTCGATCCGACCAATGACAAGATGGCCGGCAGCGAGCATATCGCCGCGGCGGTGGCGCGCGAGCAGGAAAAGGCGTCACCCGTCTCCGGCTCCTGGTCGGGACCCGCAAACGCCTTCAGCCACATGAACGTGTCCGTTCAGGTCGTGGCGCTGTGACGGCATCCCGCGCCGTCTTTATCATCATCAGGGGATCGAGACCCAGATGACCGAAAGCGCCACGCGTTTCATCGCTCCGGATTTTCTGGCGGTCACGACCGGCATCGTGGTCTATCTGTTCGGCGTCGCGCTCACGCAACGCGTCGGCTTCCTGCGCAATTTCAACATTCCGGAGCCGGTCACCGGCGGCTTTCTCGCCGCGATTGCGATCTGGCTGATCTATCTCATTTTCGGTTTCGAGCTGGGCTTCGATCTGTCGACCCGCGACCGCCTGCTGGTGATTTTCTTCGCTACCGTCGGTGTCAATGCCAAATTGTCGGCGCTGGCGGCGGGCGGGCGCGTGCTGCTCGTCCTGTGCCTGGTCACGATTGTTTATGTGTTCGTCCAGAACGGCGTCGGCAGAGCGGGGGCGGCGCTGTTCGATCTGCCGGCGGCGGCCGGGGTGATGATGGGCTCGGTGGCGCTGGTCGGGGGGCACGGCACCACCATTGCCTGGGCGCCGATCATTGCGACCCAATACAACTTTCCAGCGGCGATGGAGACGGGCGTCGCTGTGGCTACGCTCGGGCTGATTGTTGCGAGCGTGCTCGGCGGGCCGATCTCCAAATTCCTGATCGAGAAGAAGGGGGCATGGCCGGGCCCCGCCGATGTCGCCCCCGGCGAGGTCGCAGCGCAGGCCGATACCGCGCCGATCGACAAGATGGGCGTGATGCGCGCGATGCTGGCAGTCAATGTCGCGGTCGTCCTCGGCTATCTGGTGCATGACTGGATTACGACCGTCAGCACCATCAAGCTGCCGCTCTTTGTGCCCTGCCTGATCATGGGCATCGTTCTCTCCAACACCGTGCCGTTGATCTTTCCCCGCATCCCCTGGCCCGCGGGGACGGCCTCGCTCGACCTGATTTCCGGCTATGCGCTGTCGGTGTTTCTGGCGATGTCGCTGATGAGCATGCAGCTATGGACGCTGGCGCAGGTGGCGGGGCCTCTGCTGATCGTGGTCGCGGTGCAGGCGCTGGTCGCCACCGCCTATATTCTGCTCGTGGTGTTTCCGGCGCTCGGCCGCAACTATCAGGCGGCGGTGCTGAGCGGCGGCTTCACCGGGCTGTCGCTCGGCGCGACACCGACCGCGATCGCCAATATGACCGCGACCACCAAGCATTACGGCCCGTCGCCAAATGCCTTCATTATCCTGCCGCTGGTTTCGGCCTTCTTCGTCGATCTCGTCAATGTCGCGGCGATCACCTGGTTCTTGTCTTTTTAAACCGGTACCTTCACCGGATCGTATTCGAACACCCAGTCGTAACGCTGCTTTACCTTGTCTTCCTGCCACTCGGTGTCGACATAGCGCGCCGCGCCCTGCGCATCGCCAAGCGCCGGATTGTGGAAACGGCCGGCATTGTCGTTGGCGGCGCGCACCAGGCGGGCGGTGCGTTCGCGTCGTGCGGCTTCGTAAGCCTGCAACGCCGCGGCGGCATCGCCATACGCCGCGAGGCAACGCGCAAGAATGACGCCGTCTTCAATTGCCATATTGGCGCCCTGCGCCATCATCGGCAGGGTGGGGTGCGCGGCATCGCCAAGCAGCGTCACGCGGCCGACCGTCCATCGTTCCAGCGGCTCTCGGCCGAGCAGGGCCCATTTGAACGGCGTCTCGATGTTGCGGATGAGGGTCTGCACATCCTCGTTCCAGCCGCGGAAATCGGCGAGCAATTCCTCGGTGGTGCCGCGCTCGGTCCAGCTTTCCACTCGCCAGTCGTCGCGCTCGGCGGTGCCGACGAAATTCATCAGCGCGCCGGACCGTAACGGATAATGCACCACATGCCCGCCGGGCCCGACCCAGTTGGTGCCGACAAGCCTGCGCAGCCGCTCCGGCAGGCGCTCCATCGGAATGAGCCCGCGCCAGGCGAGGAGCCCGGTAAAGCGCGCCGGCATTTCGCCAAACAGCGCATCGCGGATGCGCGAATGCACACCGTCGGCGCCGATCAGGGCGGCTCCCGTAAAGCTCCGGCCGTCCTCGCAGGTTACGGTGACACCGTTTGCGTCCTGCGCAAAACCGGTGACGCGGGCGTTCAGCGCGATCGCATCCGGTGAAAGCGCCTGCACCGCCTCACGCAGGATGCGATGCAGATCGCCGCGATGGATCATGAAATAGGGCGCACCATAGCGCTGGCGCGAGAGCGCGCCGAGATCGAACAGCTTCCAGGTTTCGCCAGTGCTCCAGAGCCGGATTTCCTTGCCGGCCGGTTCGCACCAGACTTTTTGCAGTGCGCTTTCTAGCCCGAGCGAGAACAGCGCCTGCGCGCCGTTGGCGGAAATCTGCACGCCGGCGCCGAGTTCGGCGAGTTCGCGCGCCTGCTCGATCACGGCGACGCGGAACCCCTTGCGCATAAGCGCGAGCGCGGCACTGAGGCCGCCGATGCCGGCGCCTGCGATCAGGATGGGGGAGCGGTTGGACATTGCGGTTTCGCTTGCATCGGAGGGAGCGGGAGTTTTCAACGCCCCGCCGCCGACGTGCAAGTACAAATACCGCCGACCCGCAATCCGGTCAGGGCGTCGGCTTGATCGTCGGGGCGTAGAGCGCGCGCAGGCGCTGGTTCTGCCCGTCGTGATTGTCGTCGATGCGCCGCGCCGCATCGGCGATTTCGGCAGCCGCCTGGCGCACCTTGTCCGACGGACGCTGTGCCGGGGGGATGGTCGGCGGCAACAGCCGTGATGGCGCGGGAATGACGTCGAGCGGAGCGTGGCGCGAGGCGGCGGTTTCGCGCTGCGATGGGCCGGCCTCATGGGGTACGGCGGCCGGCGTGGCCGGACGCGACGCGGGCACGAAGGGCACGATTTCGACAGCGCGGTTCGCGGGCGGCTGCGTGTCGGCGCGCTGGAGCGCGGGCCGCTCCGGTTGCGGCCGGCCAGCAGCGAAGGCGGCGATCTCTGCCTTGATAGCGGCGATGTCATGCTCGGCGCGGGTCAGGGCGGCGTCCCTGCCGGCGCGTTCGGCGCGCAAGGCGGCGACGGCGCGCTCAAGTTCCTGCAAAGCCGCGTCTCGCTCTGCGAGCTTGCGTTCCGCCAAGGCCAGCGCATCGGCCTTGCCGGCAAGCGCGCGCTGCGCGCCTTCAAGATCGTCTTGCGACGCGCGCAAGGCCGCGTCCTTCTGCTTCAGTTCCCGGCGAAGCGATGCGATCTCGCTCTCCGCTTCGTCGAGCGTCACATCGCGGTCGGCAAATCCGCGCCTCGCCTCGCGCAATTCATTGCGCACGGCCTGCTCGCGGGCTTCGCTCTCGCGCAAAGCCTTGGTGGCCGCCTCGGCCTCCTGCCTCAGGCGTTCGAGCAGCTGATTTTTCCGGGCGAGTTCGGTGGCGTGCGCCGCAGTCTTCTCGCGAAGCTTGTCGACGCGCAATTCGAGGTCGCGCGTTGCGGCGGCAAAACCGGCGCGGATCGCATCCTTCTCCGCACGAATCTCCTGCATCGACAGCGGCAGATCGTCGTAGCGCGCGCGGGCGAGACGATCTGCCCGCCGGTGCACGGCCGGCATCACCATCAAGGCGATCAGCGCGGCGAGACAAAAGCCGATACCGCCGAACATCAGGTATTCGAGTGGGATACCGAACATAAGCGCGACCGCAAAAGAGACGACAGGCACCAAGCCGTGACACGGCAGCCGCGCCGGCTTCAAGCCGGGCCCGGCATTAACCTGAACGCGAGAAGCGGACGGGCCGATCCATCTCCCGCGGAAAGCATTATGGTGGCATCTTTGGATCCATCGATAAAGCGGGTGCAGCATGCGTTACGAGCTTTATTACTGGCCGCAAATTCAGGGGCGGGGCGAGTTCGTGAGGCTGGCGCTGGAGGAGGCCGCCGCCGACTATGCCGATGTCGCCCGTAGCCCCGGCGGCGAGGACAAGATGCTTCGCCTGATGCAGGAAAACGGCGCGAAAACGCCCCCTTTCGCGCCGCCCTTCCTGAGGGCCGGCAGGCTCCTGATCGCCCAGACCGCCAATATCCTTCTTTACCTCGGCGAGCGTCTCGCGCTTGCGCCGAAGTCCGAAGCCGGACGACTGTGGGTGCATCAGCTGCAGCTAACCATAGCCGATCTCGTCGTGGAGGTGCATGATACCCATCACCCGATCGCGTCCGGGCTCTATTACGAGGACCAGAAGGCCGAGGCCGCGCGACGTGCGGAGGATTTCCGTGCGCAGCGGGCGCCGAAATATTTCGCCTATTTCGAGCGGGTATTGTCGTCATCCGGCGGGCCTTATCTTACGGGACGCCGCGCGACCTACGCCGATCTTTCGCTGTTCCAGGTGGTGCAAGGCATAGGCTACGCATTCCCGCAACTCTCGAAGCGGCTCGCGAAAACGCATCCGAACATTTCACGACTGCATGCTCGCGTTGCCGAGCGTCCACGTATTGCCGCCTACCTGAACAGCGAACGGCGAATTCCATTCAATCAGATGGGAATATTCCGCGCCTATGACGAACTCGACGGCTGACGCGTTCGGCGTCGCGCACCGCTCCCGTCAATGGGCCGGAGTGGGCAGGCCGATTGTTGACTAAGCCTTGCCGCTCCAACATTGTCTGCGCAAATCGCAAACAAGGACAACCGGGAAGACGCCCTTGAAACTCCTGAGCTTTCGCTGGCAGAACCGCGACCGCATCGGCTTTGCCGCCGACGACGCCCGCATTTTCGATCTCAGCGAGATCGCAGCCGCGCTCGGCCGCACGCCCTATCCCGACATGCTGGCGCTGATCGAGGCGGGCGATGCAGGCACGCAGTTTCTGCGCGACGCGCAATCCTTCGCCGGGAAAGAGCCCGGCAAGCTCACCGCCATTGCCGAAAGCGAGATCGTCTATCATCCGCCGGTGCGGCGGCCGTCCAAGATCTGCGGCGTGGCGCTGAACAATTCGGCGAGCAACGAACGCAAGATTTCCGCGCCCGACCATCCGCTGTTCTTCCTAAAGCCGGCCTCGTCGCTGGTCGGCCACAACCAGCCGATCGAGGTTTACGATTATTACGGTTCGGTGCATCCGGAACCGGAGCTTGCGGTCATCATCGGCAAGACCTGCCGGCACGTGAATGCGAAGGACGCGCTCGACGTCGTCTACGGCTACTCGATCCTCAACGACATGACCGGCAATTTCATGCGCTCGCAGGACATGGTGCATTACTATGCGCTGTATCCCTCGAAAGAGGATCCGACAAAGGTCGAGCGGCGCGAGCAGCATCTGTCCTATACCGCGCGCTACAAGGGCTCCGACACCTTCGGCCCGTTCGGGCCCTATCTCGTCACCAAGGACGAGGTGCCGGACCCGCACAAGCTCGACGTGCTGGCCTGGCACAAGGACGAACTGATCGCCGAGGATTCGACGGCATATTACACTTACTCGGTTCCCGATGTGATTGCCTACATCACCCGCTATCATTCGCTGTGGCCGGGCGACGTCATCTCCATGGGCACTGCCTTCCGGCCCGGTGTTGCCAAGCGCAGCCTCCACACCGCCAATATCACCGCCTATGGCGGGCCGGTTAGTGTTTCGATCACCGGGCTCGGCAAGCTGGTCAATCCGGTGCGCAAGATGGACGAGGCCGCGGCGCGCGCGGCCGAATAGGGGTTCCCAACACCGGCACTGGGCGCGCCGCCCGGAGCCGATCCGGTCTTGCGATTTCGCGCGCCCGATGCCACCGGTAATCGCCCATCGCTGACGGACCCTGCGCTCATGGTTGATACGCCAATTCTGAACTGGCTGCACGATCTCCCGTTTGTCGTTGGGCTCCTGATCGTGTGCGCCGTTTTCGTCGTGCCGACGCTGGCCGGGTCCTACCTGCTGCAGCCGAAGGTGGCGCAGCAGTTCCGCGGCGAGCGCGACATCAACACCGTACTCGGCTTTCTGCTTAACGCATTTGCGCTATATTTCGGCGTGCTGCTGGCGCTTCTGTCGATTGCGGTCTTTGAGAACCATAATAAGGCTGAGGACGCCGTGATCCGCGAGGCTGCGGCGATCGTGAAGCTCTACCGCGACATCTCCAATTACCCGGAGAATGCCCAGCCGGAATTGCTCGGCACGCTTGACCGCTATGTCGACGAAGTGATTGGCGCGGGCTGGGCCATGCAGCGGCGCGGGCTCATCAATCAGCCCGAAATCGACATCCTCACCGAGTTCCACCGCGCTCTGGGCAAGTTCCAGCCGGAGAATGCCGGGCAAGGCATACGCTATGCCGAGACGCTGCGGATGATGGACGATCTCGTCGAGGCGCGGCGGCTGCGCATTTCCGCGGCGACGGGGGCAATCCCGCGCATCATGTGGTTCGTGGTCCTGGTCGGTGCGGTGATGAACACGATGCTGATCTGGATGTTCGACCTGCGGCCGTCAACCCACGCCGTCATCGGCGGTACATTGTCGATGTTCATTGCGCTCGTGATCTACATGATCGCGGTGCTCGACGCGCCGTTCAAGGGCGAGTTCGGGGTGAAGCCGGACGCCATCGCGGCGATCCATGCACAGACGCAGATGCACCGCTAGCGGGATCGACTGCGCCTGCTAGTTCGCCGGATGAAACTCGCTGCCGTTCCAGTACAGCGTCAGCGTGCAGCGTTCGCTGCCGTTGCGCCCGCACAGGGTGCCGTGAATGTCGATGCGCATGGCGGGCCGCTTGTTGAGCGTCAGGAACGTGACCTTGCGCGCAAGCTTGTCCCAGACCTGCACATAGCCTTTCTCGTCTTCGGAGGCGAAAATCTCGGTCTGGCAGCCGCCGGTCCCGCAGAACATGCCCGCGCGGTCCCCGCAAAGGAAATGGTCGTAGTTGAGGATATAGTCCGGCTTGCCGTCGCCATTGATGTCGCGGATGGTCAGGAAACCGCGCTGATAGACCGGCTTTTCGTCGGCCTCGCAATCCTTGTTGTTCCTGTCGACGGCGTCCTTCACGATCGGGGGAAGGTTGGCGGGCAGCACCTGCTGCTGATTTGCGGGAGCAGCCGAGACAATCGTGACCAGGGCGAGAAGTGCCGGGAGGCAAAACAGGATTTTCATCGGCCCAATCCTTTCGACGAAAAATCTAGCCTGGGTTCAAGAGCGCACGAACCGACGCCACGCAGATGTCGTGGGCGCTCCGATCTGCGGCAATGCGGTGATGCAGGGCATTCAACTCAATGGTGTCGATTTCGCCGCAAAAGTCCAGCGCCGGATAAAGCCGGCCATGGCCGATGGGGTTCAACCAGTTTGTGGAGCGAAAGCAGATGGCCTTGCGCACATTGCTGCCGAGCGGCGGGCAGGTGAACGCGCCGAGCGAAGAATAACCCGGCGCCGGCTCGAAGGCGATCATCAGGTCCCAGACCACGTCGCGGGCGCGCGCCGCCATCCGGGTGATCGCAAAAACGCCCATCGAATGACCGATGCAGACCTTGCGCGCGGAGGGATAGGCGCGCGCATCGGAGGCCACCTTGCTCTGCGACAGCCAGTTCGCCTGCGCCGGTGCGACCGAGACGCCGGGCAGGGCGCTCAGCCTTTCTCCGAGCATATCGAGACCGCGCGAATAGCCGACGCCGCGCGGGAAGGGCGCGCCCAGGGAGCCATACCAGGAATAGACGCGGACGGACTGCATGCGGCGGATCGGGCTTTTGCCGATCTTAGCCGGCCTGCCGGGTTCTGTGCGCCACACCTCTGAAGATTTTGGCCGGCGCGCAGGCGCATCCGCTGCTGCGCCTGCGCTGGCTTCGCCGCAGCCCGCGGACCTAGCGATTCCAGGTCACGTGCATCATGTGACCGACCATCGAACTCACGCCCGTCCGGTAGCGCCCGCCATGCATGGCGTCGTCGTACATGACCAGGGCGAGCAGTGCGATGAAACATCCAGCAACCATGCGCATGGGACCATTCCCTCCGCTTGCAGTCGCCTTCCAAGGCACGCGGCCCTTGCCTTGCGCCTCCTTTGCCGATCGGTGACGGGGGTCGAGACCGGCTTTCTCCCGGCGCCGATCGAGCACCTGCACTGGAGCACAATCTCGCGCCGATGTCCGGATTTACCAAATATTCGTTTAAGAAATGGATTCGCGGATCGCAGAAAGGCGGCGGTATTTCACGATTTGCGCGGCGCGCGCCGTGGCCTGAGCGGGTCTGCGCTGTCTCGACACGGGGGCAGATCGTCACTACGTTGATTTTGTTTGATGCAATTCCGGACAGCCGGCGGCGCGGCAGGACGCCGCACCGGGGTCGGTCCGCTTCACCGGTGGACGAAATATACGATCAGAATGAGAGCCTTCGCCATCGCGATCCTGTTGCCTGTATCGATTGCCCTGCACATGCCTGCCGCAGCCGAATCCGAACGGCTTCAGCAGGCCATCACATATGTCTTTACCGGCAGCATCGACCCGCAGGAGAATGTCGAGATCGCCGACCGCAAACTCTGCGTGGTGGTGGTTTCGGAACCCGAACGCAATCGCCTGACCCGCTATTATCTCAGTCGCTTCAAGCCGGACAGCTTCCGCTTCGAGACGCAGTATATCGGCCGTACCCCGACGTACCGGCTCTATGTCGAGGGCGACGAGAATGTGGTCGAGTTTCTCAATCCGGACCGCAGCGTCGCGCATGGCCACCGCACTGCGCGTTTTGCGCTGCCCGGCGACATCGAACAGACGCGCCGGGCGCTGCGGCTGATTGCCGAGGAGTGCAAGCCGGAAAAGCCCAAGCCGTTGTTTTAGCGCCTGACCTGCCCGGTGGATACGAATTGAGTTAGGGCGCTTCCGATTCAGTCTGAACCCAGCGGGACGGCCGATCCGACACGGCGCAGATGGGACACGATCAGGTCGCAATCGTAGTCGGGCCAAGCTGTACCAATAATTCGCCGCCAGTCCGCCGCACGCTTTGATTTGAAACGATTGCGCTTGAGAATCTCGGTTTTCAGAAACGGGAAATTCCAGTTTCGATCAGACTGTCCCGTATATCGCTAATGTGCCGTTGTTGAGATGGTACGACGAAACCGAGCCGAGAGGCGCCCATGTGCCGATGTGGAAACCCCTCGCGCGCTCCGTTGATGCGCCAACTTCGAATCTGCCGAAGATGTACGCGGTCTATCCGATGATAGCATTTCAGAAGGATTTTTCCGACGGCCGCGTCGACCCCCGATATGACGCGGAAGGTCGAAGGCGGAACGATATCGATCGTTGGCGGTATTTCTTGTTGTTTCGTGCTCCACGCTTGCTCGAATCTCTGGCAGTTCTTTGGTCGCCGCTTCACTGGCTAACCATGGACTACGCCATACGGCGCATCGAAAGGCATCGGGGTGTGGGCGGTGCCGCGCTTCGGCCGGCTGCATATGCAGGTCGCCGGATTTTTCGGCATGACGCTCGGCATGCCGATCCTGCTTGCTGCCGTACTTTCCGGCGGTGGTGCGAGCGGGCATGTGGCACTGATCTTTGCCGGGTTCATCCTGTTCAACCTCGCGATGAATGCGGGTCCGAACGCGACCACCTTCACAATGGCGCCGGAATTGTTCCCGACGGCGGTGCGCGCCTCCGCCAGCGGTCTTGCCGCAGCGGCGGCGAAGGCTGGTGCGACACTTGGGATCTTTGTGCTGCCGCAGATCAAGGAATTTGCCGGGGTCGCCGGGGTTCTGGCGCTTATGGCAATCGTCAGCGCACTCGGCGCCGCGATCACCCTTATTCTCGCCAGAGGCATCCGCGATATTCCGGAAGGCCGCGGACTGGAAGAAGTGTCGCAGCCGATGGTCGCATCGCCTGACAATGCGGGCCGGTGATAACCTGTTGGGAATCATGAAAAGCGCCGTTCTGTCATCGTTCTGTCGCATCGCTCTCGCGCTTGCCGTCGTGGCGGCGCCGGCGCTTCTTGTCACGCAGGCGCGGGCGCAGGACACCTCCGATCTCGTCAGGGTCGAGCTTCTGGCCGAGCCGGACGCCATCGTTCCGGGCGAGCCGTTCCAAGTCGGCATCCGCCTGACCATGAAGGAGCATTGGCACACCTATTGGCGCAACCCGGGCGATTCCGGGGAGCCGACCACGGTGGAGTGGAAGCTGCCCGACGGCTTCACAGCATCGGGGCTGGAATGGCCTGCGCCCGAGATCATCCGGCTCGGTCCCGTGACAAGCTTCGGCTATGAGGGCGAAGCCATTCTGCTGGCGCGCATCACGCCGCCCGCCGATCTGAAGCCGGGCGATACCGTCACCCTGAACGCGGAGGTCGCCTTCCTCGTCTGCGAGAAGGAATGCATCCCGGGCGAGGATAGCGTATCGCTTGCGCTGCCGGTTGCGTCATCGGGCGGCGCGTCGCCCGGCGGCAATGGCAAGCTGTTCGACACAGCGCGCAGCCAGCTGCCGCAGCCTTCGCCCTGGACCGCGACCTTCGCAGCCAACCCGAAGACCATCACGCTGTCGCTGCCGAAGGCCGACCTGAAGCGCGACAATGTCCGCTCCGTTACCTTCTTTCCCTATGACAATACGCTGATCGTCAACTCCGCGCAGCAAATCCTTGTCGCTGCGGGCGAGGGGGCGCAGCTTGCGATCGAGCGCGGCCAGATTGCGCAGTCAGCGCCCAAGCAGCTCGACGGTGTGCTGGTGGTGGAAGAAGACATCGGCGGCAATGCCGTGCGGCATGCATTTGCGGTGAATGCCACGCCGTCGCCGATCGCAGGGCAGGGGATTTGGCTACTCCAGGCCGCGTTGCTCGCGCTGGTCGCGGGCGTCATCCTCAATTTGATGCCCTGCGTGTTCCCGGTGCTGTCGATCAAGATTTTGCATCTGACCCAGCATGCGCAAGAGCCTGCGGTGCGCATTCGCATGCATGGGCTCGCCTATACCGCAGGCATTCTCGCAAGCTTCTTGGTGCTGGCCGCGGCGCTCTATGCGCTGCGCGCCGGCGGCGACGAAATCGGCTGGGGCTTTCAGTTGCAATCGCCCGCAATGGTGGCGGCGCTCGCCTTTGTGATCTTTGCCTTCGGCTTGAGCCTGTCGGGCATTCTGCCGATCGGCACGTCGCTGACCCGGGTCGGCGGCAGCAAGCTGTTGCAGCGGACCGGGCTGTCCGGCTCGTTCTTCGCAGGCACGCTCGCGACCGTGGTCGCGACGCCCTGCACTGCGCCGTTCATGGGCGCCTCGATCGGCTATGCGTTGACCCAGCCTGCGATCGTCGGGCTGACCGTGTTCCTCAGTCTCGGGCTCGGGCTGGCATTGCCGTTCCTCGTGCTTGCTTTCGTGCCCGGACTGCAGCGGATGCTGCCGCGGCCTGGCCGCTGGATGGAGACGCTGAAGCAATTCCTGGCCTTTCCACTCTATGGCACTGCGGCCTGGCTGATCTGGGTGCTCAGCTTCCAAGTCGGCCCCACTGGACTCGCCGCCGCACTCGCGGGCCTCGTGTTGATCGCATTCGCCGCCTGGGCCTATGGTCTGGTTCAGGGCGAGAGCGGTGGTTCCGCGCTCGCCTTCCGCGGCATGGCGACGGCTGCGCTCATCGCCGCGGTGGCAATTGCCGTCACCATCCGGCCGGAGCAGTCCGGCGTCATCACCGCGCAGGCGCCGTCCGCCGAAGCCGGTTACGAGGCCTTCACCCAGCAAAAGCTCGACACGCTTCTCGCCGAGGGCCGGCCGGTTTTCGTCAACATGACCGCGGCCTGGTGCATCACCTGCCTCGTCAACGAGCGCACCGCGTTGTCGAGCGAGGCCGTGCGCGAGGCTTTTGCGGGCAAGAACATCGCCTATCTGAAGGGCGACTGGACCAACCGCAATCCGGAAATCACGCGCCTCCTGGAGCGTTTCGGCCGGTCCGGTGTTCCGCTCTATGTGCTCTATCGCCGCGGCCAGGAGCCCGTGGTTCTGCCGCAAATTCTCACACAATCGCTCGTACTCGAATCGATTCAGTCGCTTTGACCGCCACACAGCAACGGGAGACAAAGACATGAACCGACGCGTCTTCGCAACGACGATCGCCGCCGCTGCGATCTCGCTTCTCGCCGTGCCTGCGCTGCACGCCGAACCGAAAGTGGGCGCGCCGGCGCCGGCCTTTACCGCGACGGACAGCAACGGCAAGACTGTCAATCTCGGCGACTTCAAGGGCAAGACCGTGGTGCTGGAATGGACCAATGACGGCTGCCCCTATGTCCGCAAGCATTACAATGCCGGCAACATGCAGGCTTTGCAGAAGAAGTGGACGGAGCAGGGTGTGGTCTGGCTGTCGGTGATTTCCTCGCCGCCCGGCGAGCAGGGCTTTGCCGACGCCGCACGCGCCAACAGCCTGACCGCGGACCGCAAGGCGGCTCCGACCGCAGTGCTGCTCGATCCGAAGCAGGAGGTTGCGAAAGCCTATGGCGCGATGGTGACGCCGCATATGTACATCATCAAGCCGGACGGCACGCTCGCCTATGCCGGAGCGATCGACGACAAGCCGACCGCGCGCGCCGCCGACATTCAGGGCGCGACCAATTATGTCGACAACGCGCTGACCGAGCTTAAGGCCGGCAAGCCGGTCTCGACCACCAATACGCGCGCCTATGGCTGCGTGGTGAAATACGCCTCGTAACCGGCGGCGCATCTGCACCGATGATCCTGCGCCCGCCGCCCGGCGGGCGCAAAGCTTTTCAGGACTGCCTTCGCGACCGCAGCGGCGCCTTCAGCAACGACCAGACCGGCGCGATCACGTAGCTTGCTACCGGGATCAGCAGCGCACCGAGTGCAAGCCCGAACAGACCGGCACCGAAGGCGCCGACGATCCATTCCACCACCGGCTGAGCGAACGCGATGGCCTGTGCGACGCTGTGCGCGGCACCATGAACGGCGTGCCCGATCGCGGTCAGTCCGAACGTCTCCATGCCATGGATGACAATGCCGCCGCCGACCCAGATCATGGCGGCGGTACCGACAATGCTCAGCGCTGCCAGGAATGACGGCATGCCGCGGACGAGGCCGCGTCCGATGCTGCGGCTCAGCGCGCCCAAAACCGAGGCGCTGCGGTTTGCCGCCAGCACCAGCCCGATGTCGTCGGCTTTGACGATCAGCGCCACCGCGCCGTAAACGAGGGCGGTGATGCCGACGCCGACAACCCCCAGAACGGCAGCCTGCATCGCAAGGTTGGCTTGCGGCAGCGTCGCCAGCGCGATCGCCATGATCTCGGCAGAGAGGATGAAATCGGTCTTGATCGCGCTCGCGACCTTCTGGTCCTCCAGTGTCTGTGGATCGATCGCAATCGAGCCGATCGCCGCCTCGTGGGTATGGGCCTGGTGCGGCAGCAGCGCCTCAAGCACCTTTTCCGCGCCTTCATAGGTGAGATAGGCCCCGCCGAGCATCAGCAGCGGGGTGATTGCGGATGGCAGGAAATAGCTTAACGCCAGCGCGGCGGGCAGAAGGATCAGCAGCTTGTTCTTCAGCGAACCGATAGCGATCTTGCGCACGATCGGGATTTCGCGGACGGCGGCAAATCCGATCATGTAGCGTGGGGTGACTGCGGCATCGTCGATCACGACGCCGGCCGCCTTGGCCCCGGCCTTGACAGCCTGCGCCGCCACGTCGTCGAGCTGCGTGGCCGCCACCTTGGCGATGGCCGCGACGTCGTCGAGAAGGGCGAGCAATCCGACGCTCACGGCGCGGTCTTTCCCGAAAATCGGTGGCGAAGCACCGCCCAACGCCGGGAAGGGCCGCCGGTTCCGCCTCAGCGCGCGATAATGCCGAACCGAACAAGTTGCGCAATCACCTGTTCGGCCATCTCGTCCGGGGTACCGGTCTCGGTGCGCAGCCTCACTTCAGGATCGAGCGGCGGCTCGTAGGGCGAATCGATGCCGGTAACATGGAACGCTTTGCCGGCGCGCGCCTTGGCATAGAGCCCCTTGGGGTCGCGCTGTTCGCAGACGGCAAGCGGCGTATCGACGAACACCTCGATGAATTCGCCCGGATCATGACGCTCGCGCACCGATTGCCGCTCGTTGCGGAACGGCGACACGAACGCGCAGAGTACCACAAGCCCGGCATCGGTCATCAGCCGCGCCACTTCGCCCGCGCGCCGCACATTCTCCACGCGATCCGCCTCGGTGAAGCCCAGGTCGCGGTTGAGCCCGAGCCGCATATTGTCGCCGTCGAGCGCGTAGGTATGGACGCCGCGCCGGCTTAATTTCTGCTCGACCAGATTGAGGATGGTGGATTTACCCGCGCTCGGCAGTCCGGTGAACCACAATGTTGCGGGGCGTTGGCCCTTCATCTTGGCGCGGAACGCCTTGTCGATCTCGTAGCTCTGCCTGACGAGGTTGCTGGCGCGATAGAGCGGGAATTCCACCATGCCAGCGCCCGCGGTCGCACCGGTCTGCCGGTCGATCAGGATGAAGGCGCCGGTTTCGCGGTTTTTCGCATAGGCGTCGAAGGCGATCGGCTCGGTGGTCGCGATATTGCAAAAGCCGATATCGTTGATGGCAAGCGTCGTCACGGCGGCGTGCTCGCCGGTCTCGATATCGGTGCCGTGCTTCAGCGCCGTCACCGTCGCGGCGACATTATGCGTGCCGATCCGCAGCGAATAGGTGCGGCCGGGCAGCATCGGATTTTCATTCAGCCAGACCAGATGCGCCGCGAACTGGTCGGCTACTTCCGGCGCGTGATCTGTGGGTGCGAGAATGTCGCCGCGCGAGACGTCGACCTGATCGGCAAGCTCGATGGTGGCGGCCTGTCCCGCCTCCAGGCTCTCGACCGTATCCGGATAGATATAGATGTGCTTTATCGTGGAGGTGCGGTGCGAACGGCCGACCAGCACGGTATCGCCCCGATTGAAGACGCCCGACGACATATAACCGGCATAGCCGCGGCCGCCGGATTGGGTGCGCACCACCGATTGCACGTGGAAGCGCGCGGGCTGTTCGAGCTGATGCGTGGAGATCGGTACGGTCTCCAGATGCTGCAGCACGGTCGGGCCCTGATACCAGGCCATGCGCTCGCTGCGGCGCACGATATTGTCGCCGTCGCGCGCCACGATCGGGATTGCCTCGATATGCTGGAACTGAAGCTGCGCGGCGAACACTTGATACTCGTCGCGGATGGCGTCGAACGGCGCCTGACGGCAATCGACGAGGTCCATCTTGTTGACGACCAGCAGGACGCGTTTGATCCCGAGGAGCGACAGAATGCGGCTGTGACGCAGGGTCTGCCGCGTCAGCCCGGCTTTGGCGTCGACCAGGAGGAGGGCGAATTCGGCATTGGAGGCGCCGGTCACCATGTTGCGGGTATATTGCTCGTGGCCCGGTGTGTCGGCGACGATGAAGGCGCGCTTCGGCGTGCCGAAATAGCGATAGGCGACGTCGATGGTGATGCCCTGTTCGCGCTCGGCCTCGAGGCCGTCGAGCAGTAGCGCATAGTCCAGATCGCCGCCCGTGGTGCCGAATTTCTTCGACAGATGCACGAGGTTTGCCATCAGGTCGTCCGGCACCGAGCCGGTTTCCGCCATCAGCCGCCCGATAAGGGTCGATTTGCCATCATCGACGGCGCCGCAGGCGAGGAATCGCAGGTGATCGCGTTCGGTAATGGGGGCGCGCATCAGAAATAACCCTCGCGCTTCTTGCGTTCCATGGACGAGACTTCGTCGGCATCGATCAGGCGTCCGGCGCGCTCGGATTGGCGGGTCGTGCGCAGTTCCTCGACGATGTCGGCGACGCTCGCGGCATCGGACAGCACCGCTGCCGACAGCGGATAGCAGCCGAGCGAGCGGAAGCGGATCACGACTTCGCGGCGCTGCTCGCCGGGCAGCAATTCGAGCCGGTGGTCGTCGATCATGATCAGGCTGCCGCCGCGTTCGACCACCGGGCGCTTCTTGGCGAAGTAGAGCGGCACGACGGGGATATCCTCGGCGAGGATGTATTCCCACACATCGAGTTCGGTCCAGTTCGAAAGCGGGAACACCCGCATGGTCTCGTCCGCCGCAATCTGCGGATTGTAGAGATGCCAGAGTTCGGGGCGCTGCCGCCGCGGATCCCAGGAATGGCTCGGTCCGCGCACGGAAAAGATGCGCTCCTTGGAGCGGCTCGGCTCCTCGTCGCGCCGCGCACCCCCGATGGCGGCGTCGAATTTGTGCATGTCGAGCGCTTCGCGCAGCGCGACGGTCTTCATCTCCCGGGTCCAAACGGACGAACCCGACCGGACCGGATGCGCACCGTCCTCCAGCGCCTTGCGATTGGTGTGGACGATCAGGTTGAGGTCAAGCTCCGCCTTCATCCGCTCGCGGTGGGCGATCATGTCCCGGAACTTCCAGGTGGTATCGATATGCAGCGCGGTGAACGGGATTTTGGCGGGATGGAAGGCCTTGCGGCACAGATGCAGGAGGACGCTCGAATCCTTACCGATGGAATACATCAGCACCGGGCGCTCGAAGGCCGCTGCGGTTTCACGCAGGATCACGATAGCTTCTGTCTCAAGACTGGACAGATGGCGGGATAAATTACTTGGCATGGGGCCCTTGCAGGAAAGAAATTCTACAACCGGCGCGCCGAGCGGGATTTGCGAATTTCCGCTTTGCCGTCCGACAGTTAGCGGTCACTGGCCGCGAGGCCGCGCTATTTAGCGGCAGCCGCCCGGCCTGTCGAGATGCGATTGTCGCAATGTGTCCCGTCTTTGGGAGGAGGCGCCCCGCCGGCTTCAGCCGCGGACAAGCCCTGTGATCGGCATGTCGGCAAAGACCTTGTAGGATTGCGATTTCGGCTTCGCTTTATCCTCCTCGTTGACATACTGGATCGAGCTTTTGCCAAGGAGGCTCTGCGGCAGGATCATCGCCCGGATGAACCGGCTCGGCCGGTCGGCCGCGGCCTGCGCGAAGACTGGTTCGGGGCCGGACTCGAACCAGGCGCCGCCGGGGCCATAGCTGGTCGAGCGGCCATGGGTGTCGATGCGGATGCCGCCCTCGATCAGGCAGCGGATGCCGGGTCCCTGGTGCCGGTGCAGCATGGCGGTGCCGCCCGGCGGAAAGGCGACGCTGTCGCCGCGAAACAACAACTCACCCTCGGGAAGAAATTCCAGCGGGGCGGCGAGCTTCACGCGCGAAGCGACGCCGTGCGCGGCGCTGACATGATCGATCAGCGATTGCGACAACTCATAGCGCCAGCACATCGCGCCTGCGGTGCCGGCGACCACCGTCGCAGCGTCCTCGCCATGCCAGGCTTCGCCGCTGCCGATCGATTGCCCCGCGATGCTAACCGCGCCGTGGGTGACGAAGATCATGCGCGGCGAAGGCGGCAGCGCCATGTCGGCACCATCGCTGAAAACGTCTTCGATCAGATGCAGGATCGGGTTCATTTGATTGCTTCGCTAAAGGACTTCGAACACGCTGTAGACTGGACCGGTGGCCAGCCGGTGGCCATAGGCGACCGCGGCCATCAGATTGAGAAAATTGTATTTCTCCGACGCCGTTTCGAAATAGGGCGTCGCACGCATGTAATAGAGCGATGGATTGACGACTTCGCCCTTGGCGATGCGGTCGAGCACCTCCTGCGGGCCGTGGCGGATGCCGCGATAGGTCATGCCGATCAGTGCGCCGTCGTCGGTTTCCATCACGCAGCGCACGTCCAGCATCCAGGCGCCGTCGGCGCGCACCGCCTGCCAGTCGCTGCCGCCGGAGAGAATTTTGCCGCGCAGCCGCTCGCCCTCGAAACGCCCGCCGGTGATTTCGCCGACGCGGCGGTCGACGCCGGGGGTCTTGCCGATCGCGCTCGCAGGCTTCACCGCGAGTTCGAACAGAAAGAGCGGCCGCAGCCGCAACGCGGTCATTTCGCGCGGCAGCATGGTGGCGAGCGGCTCGGTCATGACGGTTCCCCCCAAGTTCGTTTTGCGGCAGCCTAATCGGCAGTACAGCGCGCGTCGAGCCGCCCAACTTCGTCCCACCCCGCAAACCGGAGGCCGCGAATAAGCCATTGTCGAGACGGCGCAATTGCCGCTATCGTTGTTTCAAACACTTCCAAGTCCATACGGGGGAATGAATGGCCAAATTCGGCATCGGGCAGGCGGTCAAGCGGGTCGAGGACCAGCGCTTCCTCACCGGCAAGGGCCGGTACGTGGACGACATCAACCTGCCGAACCAGGCGCATATGGTCGCCGTCGGTTCGCCCTACGCGAATGCGCGCATCAAAAAGATCGACGTATCGAAGGCGAAGACCGCACCGGGCGTGCTCCTCGTCCTGACGGGCGCCGACGCCAAGGCCGACAAACTCGGCGAATTGACCGCGCATCCGATGCCGGAAGAGGTCGGCGCGCCGGCCGGCTTCCGCACCTGGCTGCCGCTGATCTGCTCCGACCGGGTGCGCTATGTCGGCGACCGCGTCGCTTTCGTCGTTGCGGAAACGCAGATACAGGCGCGCGACGCCGCCGATCTGGTCGAGGTCGAGTATGAGGAATTGCCGGCGGTCACCGATCTTGAGGATGCGGTGAAAGAGGGCGCGCCCAAGGTCTGGGAGAACAACGAGAAGGGCAACTGGGCGTTCGGCCTGATGTTCGGCGATCAGACCGCGACCGATGCGGCCTTCGCCAAGGCCAAGCATGTGGTCAAGGCGCGGATCGAGCATAACCGGCTCGCACCGAATGCGATGGAGCCCCGCGTCGCCATCGGCGATTACGATGAGGCCGACGATCAATACACGCTCTATACCTGTTCGCAGAACCCGCACGGCGTGCGGATGGAGCTGTCGCACATCTTTCATTGCGCCGAGAGCCAGATCCGCGTGGTTTCTCCCGATGTCGGGGGTGGCTTCGGGCTGAAGGGCAGCCCGTTCCCCGACGATTGCGTGACGCTCTGGGCGTCGAAGAAGCTCGGCCGTCCGGTCAAGTGGCTCGCCACCCGCACCGAAAGCCTGCTCACCGACCGCCATGGCCGCGAAATGGTGATGTATGGCGAGATGGCGCTCGACGAGAGCGGCAAGATTCTCGGTCTGCGCATGAAGGCGCTGTATCAGGTCGGCGCCTATTTCGTCGGTCCCGGCCTCGTGCCGGCGGCCTTCGCGCTGCGATTTTCGCCGGAGGCCTACGATATCCAGGCGCTGCATGTGATGGTGCAGGGGCTCCTGACCAACACCTCGCCGGTCGGCCCCTATCGCGGCGCCGGGCGTCCCGAGGCCGCCTATTTCACCGAGCGCATGATCGAGCAGGCCGGCCGCGAGATGGGGATTGCGCCGGATGAAATCCGCCGCCGCAACCTCATTCCGGAAAGCAAGCTGCCCTACACCACGCCAACCTTCTGGGTCTATGATTCGGGGCAATTCCACCGGGTGATGGACAAGTGCCTCGATGTCAGCGACTGGAAGGGTTACGAGGCGCGCAAGAAGGCGTCCGAAGCGAACGGCAAGCTGCGCGGCCGCGCGGTAACCTTTTATATCGAACAGGGCGGCATCTTCAACGACCGCATGGACCTGCGCTTCGATCCGTCGGGGTCCGTCTCGATCATCGCCGGCACGCACTCGCACGGGCAGGGGCACGCCACCGTATTCGCGCAGCTCGTGCATGAATGGCTGGGCGTGCCGTTCGAGACCATCCGCTATATCCAGGGCGACACCGCTTCGGTGCCGTTCGGCCGCGGCACCTATGCCGCGCGCTCGTCGCTCGTCGGCGGCAATGCGCTGAAGGTGGCCGCGGATGCAATCATCGAGAAAGCGAAGCCCATGGCGGCGGCGCTGATGGAGGCTGCGGAAGGCGATCTCGAATTCAAGGACGGTTCGTTCCGCGTGGTCGGCACCGACAAGACCATCCCGCTCACGGAAGTGGCGAAGGCCTTCTACGCGCCGATGGGCCCGCTCACCGAGAAGATGGGCGTCGGACTGGAGGCGCAGGGCAACTGGTCGACCAATCCGCCGAACCATCCGAACGGTTCGCATGTCTGCGAGGTCGAGATCGATCCGGAGACCGGCGAGGTGCGGATCGACCGCTATTTCGTGGTGGACGATCTCGGCGTGGTGCTCAACCCCATGATCGTACGCGGACAGATCCATGGCGGCATCGCGCAGGGCATCGGCCAGGCACTGCTGGAGCACGCGGTCTATGACAAGGAGTCAGGCCAGATGCTGTCGGCGACCTTCATGGACTATGGCATGCCGCGCGCCGATCTGTTTCCCGAGATCGAAACCTATCTCGAGGAGGTACCATCGAAGACCAATCCGCTCGGGGTGAAGGGCATCGGCGAAAGCGGCACCATCGGTGCGCCGCCGACCGTGATCAACGCTATCCTCGATGCGCTGAAGCCGATGGGCGTCGAGCATATCGACATGCCGGCGACCCCGGCGCGGGTCTGGGAAGCGATGAATGCCGCGCGCGCGAGCGGCAAGGGCGGCACGCTCGCCTGGGCCAGTGCCTGAGCGCGCAGTTTCATGCGCTGCGATCCGTCAACACAGGTTGCTGCGGCCACGACTTGTATGGCCGCAGCACCAGTGCGCTGTTGTAATATTGCGGCTGCCCAGTGATCTCATGGCCGATCCAGTCCGGTAATGTGACCTCCTGCCGCTCGTCGCGAAGCTCTATCTCCGCGATCACGAGGCCTTCATTTGCGCCCGCGAAGACGTCGACCTCGAAGGTAAGGCCACCCCAGGGTACTAGGTGGCGGATTTTTTCGATAACCGCGCCATGGCGGAGGCCGATCATCGCCTCGGCATCGAGCACCGGCACCGGATATTCAAGTTCCAGTCGGCGCAGCGTCGCCGGGCGCGATTTGATGCTGAGGGTTGCGTCCTTGTTGTCGCGAATGCGCAGACGCACCGACGCATTGCCGTCGGTTGCGAGATAGGCCTGCCGGATTGCGATGGTGCCTGACGTTTTGGCGCGCCAGGATTCGTTGCGCACGAGAAATTTCCGCTCGATCTCGAACGCCATAATCTTCCCTGGAACTGCCGCACCGTGCCTTATAGTGCGCTTCGGTCGCATTGTGTCGATCAGTCCGACGGTCGAATGATCGGATTTGCGGAACAGAAAAGCCAGCGCCAATAACGATGCGCGTGGCGTCGCCGGGACATTCATGCTGGGGAAAGGCAAGCTTGGCGCGGTGATATGGCATCGAGATTCGCATGCTCCCACATCTACGCCAGCAAGGCCCAATCAACGGAACCCCATGACAACAGCGAATGCGGGCGCGGTCGGATGCCGCCGCCGCGCCCGCCAAAATAGGGGTATCCGTATGCTTACCGCTTTGCCGCGGAGACGGTCCTTTGTTCCGCCTCGCGCTTCAGGCGAGCAGCCCGCAGGGTCGCGATGCGATCGATCGCAGCCTGCTGTTCGCGTTGATAATCTTGGGTTGCCTTAGCGCGTTCGGCCAAGACCTCGGGGGGAATCGGTTTTGTTGCCATGCGAAGGTCAACGCGGGCGCGCCGGAAAGGTTCCTCAATTCAGCCGATACGTTTGATCGTGCGGGGGAAATCGCGCCACGAGGCGCTGGCTGTGCCACAATTCGACTGCGCGGCCATCCGCGAGCGCGATCGCCTCTGCCTTTTGCTTGGCTTCCGCGATGGTTGCAGCCTTCAAGATTGCCGTAGCCGACGGAAGAGATCCGTCGGAATGAAAGACGAGAAGGAAGTCCAGCATTTGAAACAAGGGGGCCAGTTGCGCCCGGAATAGTGACGAAAGGCGCGGGAACCTGAACTTGATCTCAATCAAACTGGGCCGGGCGCTTATTGCCACAGCTCGCTGCCGTTTCAATAAATCGAGTTATCTACATATAATATGTGTGAATAAGAACATATTGCGAACAAAGAACAGATGGGGTACATTTGCTTTTAAGTTCGATTGAGACCGCCACTGGAAATCTCGGGACGGCATTCGTGAATGCGGCCTCTCGCATTCACGCCGCCCGAATCGTCAGTCATAAGGAGCTGCGAATGGCCCAGTCCGCCCTGCGTTTGGTTGAAGGTTCCTCCATGGACAAGTCGAAAGCCCTCGACGCCGCGCTGTCTCAAATTGAGCGCGCCTTCGGCAAGGGCTCGATCATGCGGCTCGGCAAGACCAAGACCGAGCTGGAGATCGAGACCGTCTCGACCGGCTCGCTGGGGCTCGATATCGCGCTCGGCGTCGGCGGATTGCCGCGCGGGCGGATTGTGGAGATTTACGGGCCGGAATCCTCCGGCAAGACCACACTGGCCCTGCACACCATTGCCGAAGCGCAGAAGAAGGGCGGCATTTGCGCCTTCGTTGACGCCGAACATGCGCTCGACCCGGTCTATGCGCGAAAGCTCGGAGTCAATGTCGATGATCTTCTGATCTCGCAGCCCGATGCCGGTGAGCAGGCGCTGGAAATCACCGATACGCTGGTGCGCTCCGGCGCAGTCGACGTGGTGGTGGTGGATTCGGTTGCAGCACTGGTGCCGAAAGCCGAACTCGATGGCGAGATGGGCGATTCGCTGCCCGGCCTGCAGGCGCGATTGATGAGCCAGGCGCTGCGCAAGCTCACCGCCTCGATCAACAAGTCCAAGACCATGGTGATCTTCATTAACCAGATCCGCATGAAGATCGGAGTGATGTATGGCTCGCCCGAGACCACGACCGGCGGCAATGCGCTGAAATTCTATGCCTCAGTCCGACTCGATATCCGCCGGATCGGCGCGATCAAGGATCGCGACGAGGTGGTGGGTAACCAGACCCGCGTGAAGGTGGTGAAGAACAAGCTGGCGCCACCGTTCAAGCAGGTCGAGTTCGATATCATGTATGGCGAGGGTGTTTCCAAAACCGGCGAACTGATCGATCTAGGGGTCAAGGCCGGTGTGATCGAGAAATCGGGGGCGTGGTTCTCCTATGACAGCCAGCGCATTGGGCAGGGCCGCGAAAATGCCAAGACTTTCCTGCGCAATAACCCCGACATTGCCGCAACGATCGAGACCGCGGTCCGGCAGAATTCCGGGTTGATCGCCGACAAGATTCTTGCCGGTGAGGAAGAAGAAGACGACGGCGACGACGCCGAGGAGTGAGGCCGCCTTTTGTCGGCCGCGCCGATCAGGGCCCGCAACATGCGTGCGGCCATCGCTAATCAGGAGTGCCCCGACGCGCGTCGCTGCGCGGACCGGGTGAGGGGACTGCTTGCCGCGCGGTCCGCTCCCCGGTGCTTTTGAGCGGAGCTGCTGCCCCTCGCCCCGCTGGCTCGATGTCCCGGATCGCTGCGCGCCGCTCAGGACGCAGCCGCGTAAGGCGAGCCGACAGAAGCGAGCCGCTCGAGGCGATGCCGACCGGCCGCCACGGAAGCCCTGGCCATGCTCCCAAATGCCGCGCAAGCGCCGGAAAACCCGCCGCTTTCTGGACTTGGAGGGAGCGCACCGCTACATATCGCCCGACAGATCAATCCGAGCCGGGCCTTCCGTCCCGGGGTAAAGGGGCCGCGGGCGGGCATCCGCTTGCGGCGACAAGATTTTCATGAGCGGCGTCAACGATATCCGGGCAGGCTTTCTCGATTATTTCGCGCGGAACGGTCACGAGCCGGTGGCCTCCTCACCGCTGGTGCCGCGCAACGACCCGACCTTGATGTTCACCAATGCCGGGATGGTGCAGTTCAAGAATGTTTTCACCGGGCTCGAAAAGCGGCCCTATAGCCGCGCCGTCACAGCACAGAAATGCGTGCGCGCCGGCGGCAAGCATAACGACCTCGACAATGTCGGCTACACCGCGCGCCACCACACCTTTTTCGAGATGCTCGGCAATTTCTCGTTCGGCGACTATTTCAAGGAGCGCGCGATCGAACTGGCCTGGAATCTCGTGACGAAGGAATTCGGGCTGCCCAAGGACAAGCTGACTGCCACCGTCTATATCGACGACGACGACGCCTTCGACCTGTGGAAGAAGATCGCAGGTCTGCCGGAAAGCCGAATCATCCGCATCGCGGGGTCGGATAATTTCTGGGCGATGGGCGATACCGGGCCATGTGGTCCGTGTTCGGAAATCTTCTACGACCATGGCGAAAAGATTCCCGGCGGGCCTCCCGGCTCCCCGGACGCCGACGGCGACCGCTTCATCGAGATCTGGAATCTCGTTTTCATGCAATACGAGGCACTGCCGGATGGCAGCCGCATCGATCTGCCCAAGGCGTCGGTCGATACCGGCATGGGACTGGAGCGCATCGCCGCCGTCCTGCAGGGGACCCACGACAATTACAACATCGATCTGTTCCGCGCGATCATCCAGGCCATCGCGGAACTGACCAAGGTCTCGCCGGACGGACCGCAAAAAGCGTCGCACCGGGTCATCGCCGACCATCTGCGTGCATCGTCCTTCCTGATCGCGGATGGCGTTTTGCCCTCGAACGAGGGCCGCGGCTATGTGCTGCGCCGGATCATGCGCCGCGCGATGCGCCATGCCGAACTGCTTGGCGCGCGCGAACCCTTGATGTGGAAGCTCGTTCCGGTGCTGGTGCGCGAGATGGGCCAGGCCTATCCGGAGCTGCGCCGCGCCGAGGCGCTGATTTCCGAGACCCTGAAGCTCGAGGAGACCCGCTTCCGCAAGACGCTGGAGCGCGGGCTTGCTATCCTGGAAGACGAAGCGAAGGCGCTGAAACAGGGCGATGCTCTCAAGGGCGACACCGCCTTCACGCTCTACGACACTTACGGTTTCCCGCTCGATCTGACCCAGGATGCTCTGCGTCCGCGCGGCATATCCGTCGATATCGCGGGCTTCAATGCCGCGATGGACAAGCAGCGCGAGAAAGCTCGCGAATCCTGGAAGGGCTCGGGCGATGCCGCGGCGGAGACCGTGTTCTTCGGCCTGCGCGAGACGCACGGCGCCACCGAATTCCTGGGATACGAGACCGAAAGCGCCGAGGGCGTCGTCACCGCGCTTTTGCGCGACGGCAAGGAAGCTGCCGAACTGAAAAAAGGCGAGACCGGCGCCGTCATTGTCAACCAGACGCCGTTTTACGGCGAGTCCGGCGGACAGGTCGGCGATACCGGGGTGATGACCGCAGATGGCGTGCGCTTCCGTGTCACCGATACCCAGAAGAAGGCGGGCGACCTGTTCGTGCATCTGGGTACGGTCGAGGAGGGCGCCCTGAAAGCGGGGCTCGCGCTGCAGCTCGACGTCGATCATGCCCGCCGCAGCGCGATCCGTGCCAACCATTCTGCGACCCACCTTCTGCACGAGGCCTTGCGCCAGGTCCTCGGCGATCACGTCGCGCAGAAGGGTTCGCTGGTCGCGCCCGACCGGCTGCGCTTCGACTTCTCGCATCCCAAGCCGATGACGGCGGAGGAGATCGAGAAGGTCGAGGACATGGCCAACGATTTCGTCACGCAGAATTCGGAAGTCACCACCCGGCTGATGGCGATCGACGATGCGCGGGCCTCGGGTGCGCGCGCGCTGTTCGGCGAGAAATATGGCGACGAGGTGCGTGTGGTGGCGATGGGTGAGGGCGGCGGCAACACGCTCGGCTGGTCGGTCGAACTCTGCGGCGGCACCCATGTCAAGCGCACCGGCGATATCGGGCTGATTTCGGTGGTGTCGGACGCGGGCGTTGCCGCCGGCGTGCGCCGGCTCGAGGCGCTGACCGGACGTGCCGCACGCAAGGCCGCGAATGCGACGGTACAGGCGGCACAACAGGTCGCGGCAGATATCCTGCGCGTCACCGTGGCCGACATGCCGGCCCGCATCACCCAGCTCCTGGACGACCGCAAGAAACTCGAGCGCGAGCTTGCGGACGCGCGCAAGAAGCTCGCTATGGGCGGCGGCGGCGCAGGAAACGACGACAGTATCCGGACCGTCGGCGACATCAAGCTGCTCGCGCGCGCGGTTAGCGGCATCGACATCAAGGACCTGAAAGGCCTCGCCGACGAGGGCAAGAAGCAGGTCGGCTCCGGCGTGGTCGCGCTGGTCGCCACCAGCGACGACGGCAAGGGCAGCATCGTGGTCGGCGTCACGCCCGATCTGGTGTCGCGCTTCTCTGCGGTCGATCTGGTGCGCAAGGCCTCCGAAGTGCTGGGCGGCAAGGGCGGCGGCGGCAAGCCGGACATGGCGCAGGCGGGCGGCCCGGACGGCTCCAAGGCAGATGCGGCGCTGAAGGCCATTGAAGCTGCGCTGAGAGCCTGAAACAAAGGCTGCCTATCGATTCATCGGGGCGGCAGCGGTCGGGTCGCCGGAACGGATGACCGAAGGCGACGGATCCGTCTTTTACGAACTTGCCCTTGTCTTGGCGCTGGCCGCCGGGGTGGGCGTGATCGGCCTGCTGCTGCGCCAGCCGCTGATCGTCGCCTATATCGCGACCGGTCTCATCGTCGGCGCGGGCGCTCTGCATATCGTCAGCTCCGCCCCGCATATCGACGTTCTCGCCGAAATCGGCATCAGCGTTCTTTTGTTTCTGGTCGGGCTGAAGCTCGATCTGAAAATCATCCGCACCCTGGGCGCGGTGGCGCTGGCCACCGGTCTCGGCCAGGTGCTGTTCACCTCGGTGGTCGGCTTCTTCCTCTGCCTGGCGCTCGGCTTCGGCACGGTGACGAGCCTCTACATCGCTGTGGCGCTAACCTTTTCGTCGACCATCATCATCGTCAAGCTTCTGTCCGACAAGCGCGAGCTGGATTCGCTGCATGGCCGCATCGCGCTCGGCTTCCTGATCGTGCAGGACATTGCGGTGGTGGTGGCGATGGTGGTGCTGTCGGCCTATGGCGTCGGCACCAGCAAAAGCCCGTCCGGGCTTGGGGTTGTCGGCTTGCTCGGCAGCGGCATCGCGATGCTGGCTTTCGTGGCTCTGTTCATCCGCTTTGCGGCCGAACCGCTGCTCAGGCTGATTGCGCGCACGCCCGAGCTTCTGGTCAGCTTCGCTTTGGCCTGGGCGGTGCTGTTTGCCGCGGCCGGGGACTGGCTCGGCTTCGGCAAGGAGCTGGGCGGGCTGCTCGCGGGGGTGTCCCTTGCCTCCACCAGCGTGCGCGAGGCGGTGGCGACGCGGCTCACCAGTCTGCGGGATTTTCTTCTGCTGTTTTTCTTTGTCGGGCTCGGCGCGCGGCTCGATCTCAGCGATCTGGGCGCGCAAATCGGAGCCGCGATCATCCTTTCGACCTTTGTACTCATTGGTAACCCGCTGATCGTGATGGCGATCATGGGCTATATGGGCTACCGCAAGCGCACCGGTTTTCTTGCCGGATTGACCGTGGCGCAGATCAGCGAATTCTCGCTGATCTTCATGGCAATGGGCCTGTCGCTTGGGCATGTCGATAGGGAATCGCTCGGGCTCGTAACCCTGATCGGCCTCGTGACCATCACGCTGTCGACCTACATGATCCTTTATTCCCACACACTCTACCGGTTCTGCGAAAGCTATCTCGGATGGTTCGAGCGGGCGGTGCCGCAGCGCGAACACGCATTCGAGAGCAGCGTCGAAAACGAACGGCAGCGCTACGACGTGGTCCTGTTCGGGCTGGGCCGCTATGGCCGGGCCATGGCCCGCGCCCTGCAGGGACGGGGGGTGTCGATCCTCGGCATCGATTTCGACCCCGAGGCGGTCGAGCATTGGCGTAAGCTCGGCATGCCCGCTCTTTATGGCGATGCCGAAGATCCCGAATTTCCGGCCAGTCTGCCGCTGAAGGACGTCAAGTGGGTGGTGAACGCCATCCATCCAATCGCGCAGGGCGTCACCCACGACGACCCGCGACTCGCTTTGACCGATGCCCTTCGTCAGGCGGGATACCGGGGGCGGATCGCGGTGCGCGTCAACAGTGGCGAGGAGGGCGAGCAGTTCCTGAAGGCCGGCGCCGACATTGTGCTTTCGCCCTTTATCGACGCGGCGGAGCGGGCGGTCGAGTTGCTGGAAATCCCGGAGTCTGCGAAGGATTGCGGCGTCAAACCATGACGCCCCGGCGGGCCGAGGCGAATCGGATTAGACACGGCCTGTCCTCCTTGCAGGTCCCAAGGTACATCTGACGTGCTCCACGCCGAAGGTCTGAAAAGCATCCTGATCTTCCTGATCGCGGCCGGCATCATCGTCCCGCTGCTGCACCGGCTCCGGGTCGGCACCGTGCTGGGCTTCTTGCTTGTGGGAATGGCGCTCGGCCCCTTTGGCCTCGGCCTGCTGGCGCAGCAGATCCCCTGGCTCACCTATCTGACGCTGGACGATCCCAAGCGTGCCGAACCATTGGCCGAGCTCGGAATCGTCTTTCTGCTGTTCCTGCTCGGCATGGAATTGTCGATGCGGCGGCTGTGGCAATTGCGGCGCTATGTGCTCGGCGTCGGCACCGTGCAGGTGCTGGCCTCGATTTTCGCCATCGGCGCGATTATCCGCTATAGCGGATTTCCGCCGCCGACCGGCGTCATCATCGGAATGTGCTTTGCGCTGTCGTCGACGGCGATCGTAATGCAGCTTCTGGTCGATCAGCACCGTTCCGCCGCACCGGTCGGGCGCGTTGCGCTGTCGGTGCTGCTGTTCCAGGATTTGTGCGTAGTGCCGATCCTGTTCAGCGTCGGCATTCTCGAGGCGCGCAGCGCGGGACACCGCGAAGTCCTCGACTATGTGATGCCGTTCGCGCAGGCTTTCGCAGCTGTGTTCGTGATCATGGTGGTGGGCCGCTATGTCGTCACGCCGCTGATGCGATCGGCGGCGCGCACCGGCAGTCGCGAATTGATCATGGCAATCTCGCTCGTGATCGTGGTCGGCATTTCCTCAGCCACGGGCGCTTCCGGACTGTCGGTGGCGCTCGGCGCCTTTCTGGCCGGGCTGTTGCTGAGCGACAGCGAATACCGCCACCAGATCGAGGTCGATCTCGATCCGTTCAAGGGGCTGCTGCTCGGAATTTTCTTCGTCACCGTCGGCATGGTGATCGATCTCGAACTTGTTTGGCAGCATATCGGGACGGTCCTGCTTGCGCTGGTCCTGCTCGTCGCGACCAAGGCGGCCATTCTTTACGTCGCCGCCCGCATGTTCGGTGTATCGCGTCCGCTGGCCGCCGAAGTTGCATTGCTGCTGGCGCAGGGCGGTGAATTCGCCTTCATTGTGATCGGCCTGGCGCGTGTCAAAAACCTACTGTCGGTCGAGGTCGCAACGATTGCGGTCGCAGTCGCCGGCCTGTCGATGATGATCACGCCGCTCCTCGCCGCGTTTGCGCGGCGGCTGGCGGAACGGCTTGAGCCGCTCGATCATGCCCATCACGAACCGGACGACGAGCCCGGCGTGCTGCGCGATCACGTCGTGATCGGCGGTTTCGGCCGGGTCGGGCAGACTGTGGCGCGCCTCCTCGATAACGAGAATATCCCGTGGATCGCGCTCGACACCAATGGCGCGGTGGTCGCTGAACAGCGCGAAGCGGGCCGTCCGGTGTATTTTGGCGATGCCAGCCGCCACGAATTGCTGGAGCGCGCCGGGGCCAAACGGGCACGCGCGTTTGTGGTGACGCTGGCCGATCCCGGATTGGCCGAGCGCATGGTGACGGAAGTCAGAAAGATCAGGCCGAAGGCGACGGTGCTGGCGCGCGCGCGCGACACCGACCATGCGGCGCGGCTGACGCGGCTCGGCTGCAGCAGCGCGGTGCCGGAGACCGTGGAAGCGAGCCTGCAACTCGGCGGACGCCTGCTCGAATCGCTCGACATTCCTCAGGACGTTGCGGTGCAACGGATAGCGGAATTGCGATCCGAGGAAATGATTCTGCTGAGAAAGGTCGGTCAGTCCTGACCTGATGGCTGCGGAGGCCGTTTCTGCGGTCGTTTCGGACCGCGATGGCTTTAGTCCGCCATCGCCTTTTTGAGGTTCTCGTCGATCTTGTCGAGGAATCCGGTGGTCGAGAGCCACCGTTGCTCGGGGCCGACGAGGAGGGCCAGGTCCTTCGTCATGAATCCGGACTCGACCGTGTCGATACAGACCTTTTCCAGCGTCGCCGCGAATTTCGCAAGTTGGGGATTGTCGTCGAGCTTGGCACGGTGCGCAAGCCCGCGGGTCCAGGCGAAGATCGAGGCGATGGAGTTGGTCGAGGTCTCGTTACCCTTCTGATGCTCGCGATAGTGGCGCGTCACCGTGCCATGCGCGGCTTCGGCTTCCACCACCTTGCCGTCCGGCGTCATCAGCACGGACGTCATCAGGCCGAGCGATCCGAACCCTTGCGCCACAGTGTCGGACTGTACGTCGCCGTCGTAATTCTTGCAGGCCCAGACATAGCCGCCCGACCATTTCAGCGCGGAGGCGACCATGTCGTCGATCAGGCGGTGCTGGTAGACAATCCCGCGCTTGTCGAACTCGGCCTTGAAGTCCTTGTCGAAAATCTCCTGGAACAACTCCATGAAGCGGCCGTCATACTGTTTCAGGATGGTGTTCTTGGTCGACAGATAGACCGAATAGTTGCGCGACAGGCCGTAATTGAACGAGGCATAGGCAAAGTCGCGGATCGAGTCATCGAGATTGTACATCGCCATGGTTACGCCGGAACCGGGCGCCTTGAACACCTCCTTCTCGATCACCTGGCCATCGTCGCCTTCGAATTTGAGGGTCAGCTTGCCCTTGCCCGGAAACCGGAAGTCGGTGGCGCGATATTGATCGCCATAGGCATGGCGGCCGATGATGATCGGCTGGGTCCAGCCCGGCACGAGGCGCGGCACGTTCCGGCAGATGATCGGTTCGCGGAAGATGGTGCCGCCCAGGATGTTGCGGATGGTGCCGTTGGGCGAGCGCCACATTTCCTTGAGGCCGAATTCCTTCACCCGGCCTTCGTCCGGCGTGATGGTGGCGCACTTTACCGCAACGCCGACTTCCTTGGTCTTGAGCGCAGCGTCGATCGTGATCTGGTCGTTGGTCTCGTCGCGCTTCTGGATGCCGAGATCAAAATAGATCAGCTCGATATCGAGATAGGGATGAATCAGCTTGTCCTTGATGAACTGCCAGATGATACGCGTCATTTCGTCGCCATCCATTTCGACGACGGGGTTCGCAACCTTGATTTTCGTCATATCGGCAAGCCACCTGTTGAGAGCGCGCGGCCCTGGATAGCTGGCGGCGACGACCGAGTGCGGACGAAGCGACGCAGCCGTACCGAGCGAGCCAAGCAATCCAAGCAATCCGAAGCACGTGTTAAATCACCACGACAGTTTATTCACAGAACTGTTATTGCCGGTAAATACGGCCTTCGTCGCGCTCGACTGGAATTTGGTCGTCTTTGCGTTGTTAGACAGACAGTGCTGCCCATCTGCTCCCGTGCCCGTGACCCGCAGGAGGAACCTGAATGTCCAGCCTGGTACTGTCTCGCCGAAATCTCCTTGTGGCCGGCGGCTCTGTGCTGATCGCAAGCGTATCGGGTTTGACGCTGCCCGCGGGCGCGCAGGGGGTGGCGCCCACCCCCTCGATGCGGGGCGGTGCAAACAACTATATCAAGGGCGCGCCCATCGTCTCCCGGATCGGCAAGGGCGGCTTCTGGATGAGCGGCACGGTCCGCCGCGCCGGCGACGGGGCGCCGCTCGCCGGGCAGCGGATTCAGATCTGGGCCCACACGGTCGAGGGCCAGGAGCACGAGCCGCAGAGCCATGGCGCCACGCTCACCGACAAGAACGGGGTCTTCCGTCTGGAAATGCCGCAGATCGTTCCGGCCTTCGGCCAGCCGCACGGGCACCTTGCCTATGACAGCGGCGAGTTCAAGACAGTGTTTCTGCGTCCGATCATGCGCAGCGCCAGGGACAAGAGCCTGGAGGCGCATTTCGTCCTTGAGCCGGCCTGAGCCGGCTTGAGCGGGTCCGGACGGCGCGCATGAGATTGGCCCGGGCGGCCCTGATCTGGGCCGCTCTGCTGGCGGCGGTTTTCGTCCCGCTTGTCCTTGCGGGGACGAGCGAACTTCTCGCCTATCGCGGTCCCGCCTACATTCTCGCCGGATTTGCCGGGGTGCTCGCGCTGGGGCTTGTGCTCGTCCAGCCCCTGCTGATCGGCGGCTATCTGCCTGGCCTTGCCGGTTCCGCCGGACGGCGCGCGCATCTTTGGATCGGGGCCGCGCTAGTGGCCGCAATTGTGGTCCATGTCGGGGGCCTTTGGATCGCCAGCCCGCCGGACATGATCGACGCGCTGCTGTTCATGTCGCCGACGCTGTTTTCTCCATTCGGAGTGATTGCCATGTGGGCGATCTTCGCCACGGCGCTTTTGGCCATCCTGCGCCGGCGATGGGGAATGACGCCACGAATCTGGCGCGTCACGCATCTATCTTTCGCGGTGGTCATCGTCGCGGGCAGTGTGGTCCATGGTCTGCTCATCGAGGGGACGATGGAGACGATGTCGAAGCTGGCGCTGTGTGTGCTGGTCGTCGCGGCGGCCGCGAAGGTCATGGGCGGCCGGGTGTGGAGAAAGAACACGATCCTGCGCGGGAAGGGCCAGGAGATTTCACGTTAGCGTCTGCGGCCGTCCAAGCTCCGCGCATGCCCGCACCGGGGACCGGCGCTTCGTGCCGCCCGATTGTAAACGCCGGCGGGCATGAAGCCCCATGCCGAAATACCGGCTCCCGGCTTTCTCGAGGACCCGCGTTGCGCCTTGCGCCTCAGAGCGCGGCGAGCGCGGCGTTCAGCGTTGCGCTCGGTCGCATCGCCGCCGACGTTTTCTCAGGATCGGGCAAATAATAACCGCCGGTGTCGACCGGCTTGCCCTGCGCTGCGATCAGTTCGGCATTGATCTTGGCTTCGTTCTTTTCGAGCGTCTCGGCCAGCGGCTTGAAGCGGGCCTGCAGCTCCTTGTCCTTGGTCTGGGCAGCCAGCGCCTGCGCCCAGTAGAGAGCGAGGTAAAAGTGCGTGCCGCGATTGTCGAGTTCGCCAACCTTGCGGGCCGGCGAGCGATTGTTATCGAGAATCTTGCCGATCGCGGTGTCGAGCGCATCGGCCAGAACCTGCGCCTTTTCGTTCTGGTAGGTCTGCGCCAGATGCTCGAGCGAGGCGCCGAGCGCGAGGAACTCGCCGAGCGAATCCCAGCGCAAATAGCCCTCTTCCTGGAATTGCTGCACATGCTTGGGCGCAGATCCGCCGGCGCCGGTCTCGAATAGGCCGCCGCCTTCCATGAGCGGGACGATCGACAGCATCTTTGCCGAGGTGCCGAGCTCCATGATCGGGAACAGGTCGGTCAGATAGTCGCGCAGCACGTTGCCGGTGACCGAGATCGTGTCCTGCCCCTTGCGGATGCGCTCAAGCGAAAACTTCATCGCCTCGACCGGCGGCATGATACGGATGTCGAGCCCCGATGTGTCGTGATCCTTCAGGTACTTTTCGACCTTCGCAATAACCTGCGCATCATGAGCGCGATTCTTGTCGAGCCAGAACACCGCGGGCGTACCGGTAACGCGCGCGCGGCGTACCGCGAGCTTGACCCAGTCCTGGACCGGCGCGTCCCGGAGCTGGCACATGCGGAAAATGTCGCCTTGCTCCACCGGACGCTCCAGGAGCACCTTGCCGTCCTCGGCAACGACGCGCACCGTACCCGCCGTCGGCACTTCGAAGGTCTTGTCGTGGGAGCCGTATTCCTCGGCCTTTTGCGCCATCAGCCCGACATTCGGGACCGAACCCATCGTCTTGGGATCGAACGCGCCATTCGCCTTGCAGTCGTCGATCACGGCCTGATACAGCCGTGCATAGGAGCGATCCGGGATCGCGGCCATCACGTCGTGCAGCTTGCCGTCGGCGCCCCACATCTTGCCGGAATCGCGGATCATCGCAGGCATCGAGGCGTCCACGATGACATCGCTCGGCACATGCAGATTGGTGATGCCTTTATCGGAATTGACCATGGCGAGTCCCGGACGTTTGGCGTACTCGGCCGCGATGTCGTCCATGATCGCCTTTTTCTCGGCCTCTGGCAGCGTCTCGATCTTTGCGAGCAGATCGCCGAAGCCGTTGTTGAGATTGACGCCGAGCTTCTTCAGAGTTTCGCCATGCTTCTCGATCACGTCGGAGAAATAGGCCGAGACCGCGTGACCGAAGATGATCGGGTCGGCGATTTTCATCATCGTGGCCTTGACGTGTAGCGAGAACAGCACGCCTTCTTTCTTGGCAGCTTCGATCTGGTCGTCGAAAAATTTGCGCAGCGCCTTGGCGCTCATCACCGCGGCGTCGATGATTTCGCCGGCCTGAATCGGGGTCTTGGCTTTCAGGACCGTGACCTTGCCATCCTTACCGACCAGTTCGATGCGCGCGTTGGTCGCCGAAGCGACCGTGGTGGAGATTTCCGAGCCGTAATAATCGCCGTCCGACATATGCGCCACATGCGATTTGGAGGCCCTGCTCCAGGCGCCCATCTTGTGCGGGTTTTTGCGGGCATATTGCTTGACCGCGCCGGCTGCCCTGCGGTCGGAATTGCCCTCGCGCAGCACCGGGTTGACCACGCTGCCGAACACTTTGGCGTAGCGCGCCTTGATCTCCTTCTCGGCGTCGGTGGCGGGATTGTCCGGATAATCCGGAATGTCGTAGCCCTTGTCCTGCAGTTCCTTGATCGCGGCCTTGAGCTGCGGGATCGAGGCGGAAATGTTGGGCAGCTTGATGATGTTGGCTTCGGGGCGCGTCGCAAGCTCGCCGAGTTCGGTGAGTTCGTCGCCGATCCGTTGCGCGGGGGTGAGCTTCTCGGGAAAATTGGCGATGATGCGGCCGGCCAGCGAAATGTCCTTCAGCTTCACGGAAACGCCCGCGGCGCCGACAAAGGCCTGGACGATCGGCAGCAGGGAAAAAGTGGCCAGCGCCGGGGCTTCATCGACCTTGGTCCATACGATTTCGCGCTCTGACATGCTTGCACCTTTAGGTCGCCGTGCTGATAGGGGGGCGGCCGGAAACTGTACATCGCCGGGGGCGAAGGAATTTTCTCGCACCCTCTCGATGACATGTTTGCGGCGCGGAGACCGCCAACCGGGAATTCGACTGACGGGGGTTCGGCGCGCGCCCTATAGCATCCGCAAAGCGCTCGTAAAAGCCTTGTTGGGCCGGGCGAGTGGGCTGCGTCCGGTCATCCCCAGCGATCCGGCGCGTCACATTTTGCCGTGCTGCAGCTTGGTCAGGTAGCGGCCGGTAAATGTCTCGGTCCCGACATGCTGGACGGTTTCGGTGACGACAGCCCAGATTTCGCCGCCGCAGCCCTGCACCCAGCGGCGGCAGAAAGCGATGTCCTCGCCGCAATAATGGCCGTGCTCATCCGGCATCGGCTCGAAACATTGCAGGACGCCTTCAGTGAGGCCGAACTTCCCGTAGGTGTGTTCGATCCGCGTGCACCACAGCTCGGGATAGCGCTCCCGGATGCGGGAAAAAACCTCCCGCCTGACCAGCAGGATGCCGGCCCCGATCTCGCGGACCCGGATACAGGGACCGTCGATCAGCAAATTACTCGCCGGATGCGTCTCGCCGTCTCGAGACGTGCCATCGACGAGATCGATCGAGCCGGCATTCACATAGTCGATCGCTACCAGCCGGGCGATCGCGGGGTCCGCGACCTCCTCGCGCAGCGCGTAGAATGCCGCAAGGTCGAGCCTGCGGTGCGGTGACATCGCGCCGACAACGGGCTTGTCGGCCTCGATCATCCGCTCGATCAGGGACGGCGTGAACCCCATGTCGGCATCGATGAAGAGTAGATGCGTATAGCTCGCGTCCTGCATGACCAGGCTTGCGAACAGATTGCGCATGAAGGGCAGCATCGAAAGCGACAGGAATTTGTGCCGTAACTCGACATGCGGGTGCTTGTCCCGGAAATGCCCGACAAGCGCGAGCTGCGTTTCGCAATAGACTGTCGTCACCTGGCCGCCATAGGCCGGCGTCGCGATCAAGATTTTCATGGTAGACAATGTACTCCGCTTCAAGAGCCGTATCGGGCTTGGTCCGGCCTTGACTTGCCGAACCCGAACGGGTCACGCGGGGGTATGCCTATTTGAGCATCTTGTGAAGCAGCACGTGCTCGCAGGCCTTGAACAGCAGCCAGAAGACGATGCTGAGGAGACCGTAAAAAATCAGCTCGATCATCTGAAGCCATGCTTGACGATGAGTGAAAAATTCGCATGCAGCAGCGAGATGATGTTGAGCGAGACCTGACTGAACAGGAGACCAAACACACCCATCAGCGCATATGTCAGAAGCCAGTGAAAGGTCAGCACCTTGTTGATGAAGCCGGCCATAGGACCCCTTATAGATACTGCGCCGGATAAACGCCGCGCGGGACCTGCCTTGGAAAGTCTAGTTTGCGGTACAGGTGCTGTCGACGCCCCGGCGATAATACCCTAGGGATTTGAACGAAGGTGTGACGGAAATGCCGGGCGCCGGAACGGACAAGACCAGACACTGGGTGGCGGAGCCTGCGCCTGTCGTGATCCTTGTCGAGCCGCAGCTGGGCGAGAACATTGGCGCTGCGGCGCGCGCCATGGCCAATTTCGGATTGTCGGAGCTGCGGCTGGTCAAACCGAAATGCGGCTGGCCAAGCCGCGAGGCCGCCATCATGGCGTCGGGGGCGGACCGGGTCCTTGAGGGAGCCAGGCTGTACGATACGCTCGCGGATGCCATCGCCGATTGCAATTTCGTCATCGCCACCACTGCGCGCTCCCACGATCAGGCGAAGCCCGTGATCGGGGCACACGAGGCCGCGCAACAGGCCGCGCCGCGGGTTGCGTCGGGCGAGACGGTCGCACTGGTATTCGGCCGCGAGCGCAACGGGCTTGAGAACGACGAAATCGGCCTTGCCGATGCGATCCTTACGCTGCCGGTCAATCCGGCCTTTGCCTCACTCAATCTGGCGCAGGCGGTGGTGATCGCGGGCTATGAGTGGTTCAAGCTGAAAACCTCCGGCACATTGCCCTTCACCGCGCCCGAGAAATCGCCGCCGGCGCCGAAAGAGCAATTGCTCGCCTTCTTCAACGATCTCGAAACTGAGCTCGAACGCATCGAATATTTCCGGCCGCACGAAAAGCGCGGTACCATGACGATCAACATGCGCAATATCTTCACGCGCATGCAGCCGACCCAGCAGGACATCCGCACGCTGCACGGTATCGTCATGGCCCTGGTAGAGGGGCGCAAAGGCCCAGCCCGCGGCGGCTTGCTGGACGGTCCGGAGGCCGAGATGCTGCGCAATCTGCTGGCGCAACATGGAAAAGCGGAGATTGTGCGCGCGGATTCGCCGGTGCGGGGGCTTGCGCGCCTCTTGCGAAGAAATCCGACCGATGCCGAGCGCGCGCTCTGGTCGGCGATGACGGGCGACCGGCGCTTTGCCACGCTCGGCTTCAAGCGGCAGACCCCGATCGGTCCGCATGTTGCGGATTTCGTATCGTTTCCGCTGCGGCTTGTGGTCGATGTGATACCCGACAGCGAGGAGGCCAAGGCGGCAGAGGCGCGGCGGCAGAAGCTCGCCTGGATGCGCGATCGCGACTACCGGATCGTGGAGGTCAGGGCGTCGGATGTGACCAAGGATGCCAGTGCTGTACTGGCGAACATCCTCAATGTCATTGCGGACCAGCCGCGACGCGGCGAGATCTGAAATCAATAGTATCCGGCGGTAGTTACGGATTACGGGTTCAAGCGCTCCGCGTGTGCCCCGAATGACGGTTCAGGGCTGCAACGCCTTCAGCTGCGCCGCCGTTCCGGCGCGCAGAAATGCAAGATCGCTCGCCACCGCAAGGAAGCGGAAGCCTTGCTTCGCTTTGGCGGCCGCGCGATCCGCATCGCGGCAATAGAGCGCCGGGATTTTCCCGTGCCTGTCGCAGGCCTTCAGCACACGCTCGAGGGCAGCCTCGACGTCGGCCGAATGCGAATCCATCGAGGCGCCGTTCGACAGGCTGCAGGACAGATCGGAGGGGCCGACGAACAAGGAATCGATACCCGACATGCCGGCGATCGCATCGAGATTGTCGAGCGCCGCGCGCGTCTCGATCATGGCAAAGGAGATCGTGGTTTGGTTTGCGTCGGCGATATAGAGCTTCTGGTCCGGTACCCGGGCGAGCATGCCGGCCCGATGCGCGCCGATGGATCGCTCGCCGGCGGGCGGATATTTGGCGACCTGGACAAAGGCCTTTGCCTCGGCCGGGCTATTGATCATCGGCGCGATGATGCCTTCGGCGCCGAAATCGAGCATGCGACTCACGGTCGCGTTTTCCCAGAGCGGCACCCGAACCACCGGCGCCGCACCGGCCAGATGCACGGCACCGATGGCCGCAAGCGCCGACGCCGTGTCCCACATGCCGTGCTGCATATCGAGGGTCACGGCGGAAAAGCCTTCGCGCGCGATTGCTTCGCAAACCAGTGGCTCCGGCAAACCGCACCAGGCGGAGAACACGGTTTCGCCCGCGCGCAGGCGCCGGGCGAGCGAAAATGCGGGCGTGGCCATGGATCCGACTTTTCGTTTGAGAAGCGATTAGCGTTTTTCGATGGCGAGCTGGTAGTCGTCAAGGACCATCCGGTATTGCCCCTCGACCGACCGCAGAAAGGAATCGACGCCGGGTTTCGGATTGTCCATCGGGTCGGGCATTTCCGCCCATTGATAGTCGTCGATGATGACAAGCCCGCCCCGAACCATCAGCGGCCATGTGAGCGCGCAATCGGCATAGACTTCGCGCGCGCGGTGGCCGCCGTCGATATAGGCGAGGTCGAAACGCCGATCGTCTAGCCCAAGCCCGATCAGCGCATCGGAGGAGGGGGCCTTGATCTTGTCGATCCGGCCGGTGAAAGCGACCACATTTCTGTCGAATCGGCTTTCCAGCGCCTGCAGCAATTCGGCCTCGCGCTCATCGGCGGCGGCCGCATGGCGATGTTCCTGGCCCCCGGCGAAGGTGTCGATGCAGGTCAGCCGCATCTGCGGGAGATAGTTCAGGAAGAACAGCGCCGAGCGCCCCTCCCACGAACCGATTTCGAGCATGTGGCTCGGCCGCGCGCGAAACGGTGCGAGCAGCCGCATCCAGTTCGGGAAATGCCACGACGTCCAGTCGTCGCGGAACGACTTGCCGTCATACCAGCGCGCGGCCTCAGCGAGCGAAACCTCCGGAAGGGAGAGGGGCATGAACGAGGGGCAGCCGCGCTATTGGCCGGCCCGGATCTGGCGCACCGCTTCGGTAAGCAATTCCTGCATCTTGCTGCGAACCTGATCTTCGGTCACACCTTTGCTTGCGAGATCGCCCGTGACTTTACGCACGACATCGTCGTCACCGGGCTCGTCAAAATCGGCGGCTACCACTTCCTTGGCATAGGCGTCGGCGTCCGCCGCTGTCTTGCCAAGCTCGGCTGCTGCCCATAGGCCGAGCAGCTTGTTGCGGCGTGCGGTGGCCTTGAATTTCAGCTCTTCGTCGAGCGCAAACTTTTTCTCGAAGCCTTCCTCGCGCTTGTCGAACGTGGTCATTTTATCCTCGCTGCGGGCTGACTGAGTCCCGATATAGGGAGAGCTAAATCCAATCAAAGGCCGCCCGGACATTAGCATGCCGGAAATGCCGCCCGGAACGCGGCGGAACGTCCGGCGTTCGCTGACACAACACAAATAAGGCGTCAAGGCGGCATTGGTGTTTCGATCCGGCCGCCTATATGGGTCGTGTGGGGCTGGAACGGCACGTTGTATCTGCCCGGTCGATCGGCTAGGTTGGCCAAGGATTGGACGATCTGCGCCATGTCGCCCCGTTCGCTCTGCCGCGGACTTAAAAACACCAACAGGAACCCCGGCTTTCAATGGACTTTCACAAAACACGGTACATCCCGATGAGCCGCCGCCGCCGAATCTATGAAGGCAAAGCCAAGGTCCTGTACGAGGGCCCCGAGCCCGGGACGCTGATTCAGCATTTCAAGGACGACGCCACCGCCTTCAATGCCAAGAAGCATGAGGTCATCGAAGGCAAGGGCGTGCTGAACAACCGAATCTCGGAATATGTTTTCCAGAATCTGAACGACATCGGGGTGCCGACTCACTTCATCCGCCGGCTCAATATGCGGGAGCAGCTGATTCGTGAGGTCGAGATCATCCCGCTCGAGATCGTGGTGCGCAATGTCGCCGCGGGTTCGCTCTCGACCCGGCTCGGGATCGAGGAGGGTACGCAACTGCCGCGCTCGATCATCGAATTTTACTACAAGAACGATCAGCTTGGCGATCCGATGGTGTCGGAGGAGCACATCACCGCTTTCGCCTGGGCGAACCCGCAGGAAATCGACGACATCATGGCGCTGGCTATCCGCGTCAACGATTTCCTCTCTGGGCTTTTCCTCGGCGTCGGGATCCGTCTGGTGGATTTCAAGATGGAATGCGGGCGGCTGTGGGAAAACGACACGATGCGGATCGTGGTCGCCGACGAGATTTCGCCGGACTCCTGTCGGCTCTGGGACATCAAGTCGAACGAGAAGCTCGACAAGGACCGCTTCCGGCGCGATCTCGGAGGCCTGCTCGAGGCCTATACCGAAGTCGCCAAGCGCCTCGGCATCATGAATGAAGGCGAGCCGCCGCGTGGCGCCGGACCGGTGCTCGTCAAGGGCTGATCGGGTTCTCCGCGACGGATTGCCGAAAGCGGGAGCCAACGGCTCCCGTTCTCCGCTTTGGCGGTCGGTCGGACATCGGGTTGTGCGGCCCTTGGTCCGCCGGTAGAACCCGTCTTGGGGATCGGCAGTCGCGAATCGACGCGCTGCTGCAAGAATTCCGCCAGGCGCCCGACCCGTTCTGGCTGCGCTGGCTGGCCATAATCGGGCTCTGAATAGCGCGGAGCGCGCATTGAGGGGTCTTGAGAAGGGTGCTAGGTCGGGTCCTTGTCCGGCCTCAAATCTGCGGTTCCTGCTCATGAAAGCGCGCGTCACCGTCACCTTGAAATCCGGGATACTCGATCCGCAAGGTAAGGCCATCGAGGGCGCGCTGAAGTCGCTCGGCATTGCAGGCGTCGCCAGCGTGCGCCAGGGCAAGGTGTTCGACATCGAACTGGAGGGCAACGATCGCGCCAAGGCCGAAGCGGCTCTGAAGGCGGCGGCGGACAAGCTTCTGGCAAATACCGTGATCGAGAATTATCGCATCGAGCTACTCTGAGCCCATATCAACGCCATGAAATCCGCGGTCCTCGTCTTTCCCGGCATCAATCGCGAGCGCGACATGGCGCGCACGCTCAAGCTCGTCTCCGGCGTTGAGCCGGCGATGGTGTGGCACGCTGAGACCGAGTTGCCTGCGGGCACGGATCTCGTTGTCGTCCCGGGCGGCTTTTCCTACGGCGACTATTTGCGTTGCGGGGCGATCGCCGCCCGCGCCCCGATCATGGATGCGGTGCGCGGCTTTGCGGAGAAGGGCGGGCTGGTGCTCGGCGTCTGCAACGGCTTCCAGATTCTCTGCGAGTCCGGCCTTCTGCCCGGCGTACTGATGCGCAACGCGCAGCTGAAATTCATCTGCCGCGACGTGCATCTGCGTGTCGAGCGTTCGGATACGCCCTTCACCCGCGGCTACAATGCCGGGCAGGTGATCCGCATCCCGGTCGCGCATGGCGAGGGCAACTGGATTGCGGACGACGATACTGTGCGCAGGGTCGAGGGCGAGGGGCAGGTGATCTTCCGCTATTGCGCGCCGGACGGCACACGCGATCCGGATGCCAACATCAACGGCGCCATCAACGCTATCGCCGGCATCGTCAACGCGCGCGGCAATGTTGCCGGCATGATGCCGCATCCGGAAAACCACGTCGAAAGCGTGATCGGATCGACCGACGGGCGCGGGCTGTTCGCCGGTCTTGTGGCCCAGCTCGACAAGGCGGCTTGACGCCTGGCTCCTAAGCCGCCGCGATTTCCTTGAGAAGCGTGGAGACTTCCTGCTCCAGCCGCGCTGCCTGATCCTTCAGCGAGGCGACGGCGCCGGTGGCCGATTCGCTTGCCGTGCGGGTGCGCACGATCCCGTCATTGATGCTGCCGATCCCGCGTGAGACCGCTTCCACGCCCTTGGCGGAAACATTGACGCTGCCGGCGATCTCGCGCGTTGCGGCATTCTGTTGGCGCAATGCTTCGGTGATGGCGCAGACCGAGGCATGAACCTGCGAGATGGCGGCGTCGAATGTCTGGATGACGCCGACCGCGTCGCGCGCCGCGTTCTGCACGGTGGCGATTTGCTGCTGAATATCTCCGGTCGCATTCGAGGTTTGCTGCGCCAGCGATTTGACCTCCGCGGCGACGACGCCGAAGCCGCGCCCGGCCTCGCCGGCGCGCGCCGATTCGATCGTGGCATTCAGCGCCAGCAGATTGGTTTGCTCGGCAATGGCGTTGATCAGTGCGACGACCTGTCCGATTTTGGCGACCGACCCGTCGAGCTGATCGACGGTTTGCGAGGCCTTTTCTGCGTTGCGCGCGGCCGCGGCGGCGGTCGCGGAGGACCGCTCGATCTGCTCGAAGATCGCATTGACCGATCGCTGCAATTGTTCGGCCGCGGATGCAATGGACTGCGCGTTCGCTGATGCGTCATGGGCCGAGCCCGCCAGCGCCTCGGCTTCCTGCGTCGATGATGTCACCAGCAGGCTCAGGGCCTCCGCCACTTCGGCAACCTGGGTGATCGAGCGGTGGACGCCGGCCATGCAGTCGCGGATTGCCTGTTCGAAGTGGCCGGTCGCTTTTTGAACGCGTTCGGCGCGCGCGACACGCTGCATGTCGGCGTCATGTTCGCGCGCCTGGATGTCCCGCATCTGCAGCAGGCTGTGGCGGAAATTCTCGACCGAGCGGGCAATGGTGCCGATCTCGTCGCCGCGCGCGGTTTCGCCGACCGGGCTCTGCAGGTCGCCTTTGGCCATACGGTCGACGCAGGCCTTGAGCGATGTCAGCGGGCGCAGCATGCTGCGTGACACAATCACCCATGCCGCAATCATTGCCGCGAGCAAGCCGATTGCGGAGATCGCCAGCAGCAGTCCGACACGGCGCTTTTCGTAGTCGGAGATCTGAGCCATGGCGCGGTTTACGTCCTGTTCGCCGAAATGGATCGCCGCGGCAGCCAGCGCTTCGTTGAGCTTGATGCGATCGGTCCTGTTGCTCTCGCCCAGTTCGCGGGAGGCGTCGGGGCCTCTCTGATCGGCGACCGCGACCAGTTCTCGGCGCAGCGAGGAAAAGTCCTTCAGTATGGCGGCCAGCGCATCGACCCGCGGCCGCTGGAGCGGCGACGCGATTGCGAGCCAGGCGGTCATGGTGGCGTCGATGCCGTCGAGATGGCGGATCAGGCCATCGGCGAAATATTTCAATTCCGCCTTGTCGCGCGAGGCGTAAATCCCTCGCGAATCCATCACCACCATCGCGACCAGACGATTGACGCGTTCTGCATATACAGCCTGCAGGGCAGAGGATTGCAGACTTTCGGCGCGCGTGCGCAGGCCGTCCATGGTCAGCACGGCGGCCACAACCATCAGGGCGCCGACCAGGCTCAGCCCCAGGACGGTCGCGAGCAAGCGGGCGGAAATGCTTTTGCGGAAGGCCTGCATTCGGCGTTATGGCCGGGCGGCGGAATTGCCGGGTTCCATCGGCAAAATCCGCGATTCTCGCGTGAATAACAATGTTCGATCCGGGCCGGCCGCCTGTGCACAGGACCGGACGCCCCAATTCGGACAATGGCTTGGCACGACAGCGGCATTCTCCGTATACGGCGTTTGCAAGACCCGCTAAGCGATGGCACTGCTCTCCCCGCCGCCAAACCCCGAATTACCGTGATCCCGAACGAACCCCGCATCACCCCCGAACTGGTCGCCGAGCACGGGCTCAAGCCGGACGAGTATCAGCGCATCCTCGACCTGATCGGGCGCGAGCCGACCCTGACCGAACTCGGCATCTTTTCGGCGATGTGGAACGAGCATTGCTCTTACAAATCGTCTCGTGTGCATCTGCGCGGTCTGCCGACGCAGGCGCCATGGGTGATCCAGGGGCCTGGCGAGAACGCCGGCGTGATCGACATTGGCGACGGGCTCGCGGTGGTCTTCAAGATGGAGAGCCACAATCATCCGAGCTTCATCGAGCCCTATCAGGGCGCGGCGACCGGCGTCGGCGGTATCCTGCGCGACGTCTTCACGATGGGGGCGCGGCCGATCGCGGCGTTGAACGCGCTGTCCTTCGGCGATCCGAAGCATCCGCGGACACGGCATCTCGTGTCCGGCGTGGTCGCCGGCATCGGCGGCTACGGCAATTCCTTTGGCGTGCCGACAGTGGGCGGACAGACCCGCTTCCACACGCGCTATGACGGCAACATCCTGGTCAATGCGATGGCCGTCGGTCTCGCGCGCGCCGACTCGATCTTCTACGCGGCGGCGTCCGGGGTCGGCATGCCGATCGTGTACCTCGGATCGAAAACAGGCCGTGACGGTATCCATGGCGCGTCGATGGCATCGGCGGAGTTCGACGACGATTCCGAGGAGAAGCGCCCGACCGTGCAGGTCGGCGATCCGTTCGCCGAGAAGCTGCTGCTCGAAGCCTGCCTCGAAATCATGCAGAAAGGCTGCGTCATCGCGATCCAGGACATGGGGGCTGCGGGGCTCACATGCTCCGCGGTCGAGATGGGCGCCAAGGGCGATCTCGGCGTAACCCTCGATCTGGAGAAAGTGCCGACGCGCGAAACCGGCATGACCGGTTACGAGATGATGCTCTCGGAGAGCCAGGAGCGCATGCTCATGGTGCTCAAGCCGGAGAAGGAAAAGGAAGCCGAAGCGATCTTCCGCAAATGGGGGCTCGACTTCGCGATCGTCGGCGAGACCACGCCGTCCAAGCGCTTCCTCATCCGCCATCATGGCGAGACGCTCGCCGATTTGCCGATCAAGGAGCTTGGCGACGAGGCGCCGGTCTATAACCGACCGTTCGTCGAGACGCCGAAGAAGCCGGTGATCGATGCGGCCGACGTCAAGCCGCCGCTGTCGAATGCGGGCGCGCTCCTGAAGCTGATCGGCACGCCCGACCTCTGCTCCAAACGCTGGGTGTGGGAGCAATACGACCACATCATTCTCGGCAATACCGTGCAGCGGCCGGGCGGCGACGCAGCGGTGGTGCGCGTGGAGGAGGGGCCGAAAGGTCTCGCCATGACTTGCGACGTCACGCCCCGCTATTGCGAGGCCGATCCGTTCGAGGGTGGCAAGCAGGCGGTGGCGGAAGCTTACCGCAATCTCTCCGCGGTCGGGGCGACCCCGCTCGCGATCACCGACAACCTGAATTTCGGCAATCCGGAACGGCCGGAAATCATGGGCCAGCTCGTCGGCTGCGTGCGCGGCATTTCGGCCGCCTGCAAGGCGCTCGACTTTCCGGTCGTGTCGGGCAACGTGTCACTTTACAACGAAACCAACGGCCGCGCGATTTTGCCGACGCCGACCATCGGCGGGGTAGGGCTGCTCGACGACTTTACGAAGTCGATGAGCTTGCGATTCAAGAATGAAGGCGATGCGATTCTTCTGATTGGAGAAAATCCGTCATGGCTCGGCCAGTCGGTCTATCTTCGCGAGATTTGCGGGCGCGAGGAGGGGGCTCCGCCGCCGGTCGACCTTGCGCTGGAGAAACGTCACGGCGAGTTCGTGCGGGGTCTGATTCTCGATTCGCAGATTAATGCGGCTCATGACATTTCCGACGGCGGCCTCGCGGTCGCCGTCGCCGAGATGGCGATGGCGTCGGGTCTTGGTGCGACGCTCGACGCGCCGGACGGTGCGCCGGCGCATGCCTTTTGGTTTGGCGAAGATCAGGCGCGCTATGTCGTGACCACGAAGCCGGAAAACCTTGCGGCCTTGGTCGAAGCGGCGCAGGTGGCCGGCGTGGCGGCGAAACGGATCGGCACCGTCGGCGGCAAGGCGCTCACGCTCGGCGGCGAGAAGCCGGTCGAGGTGGCCGAGCTGGCGAACCGCTTCGAATGCTGGCTGCCGGATTACATGGCCGGCAAGGTCGACGCCTAGGGCCGCAGTTCACCTGTCTGGACCATCGCCTGGCGGCAGCCGGGTGAGAGTGCTGCGCCGTTATGGGCAAGGCACTGGATCGCCCGGCCTTGACCGAGCGGCACGCCCTTGCACAGAACCTTGAAATCCATCGTGCAGAAACGGCGGATCAGCATCGCCTCGCCGAGCCTTGGCGGATGAGTTTCAGCCGACGGCGGCAGGGCCACGGCCGCAGGCGCTGCGGCAGGCGGAACGGCTGGCGCTGCCGGCCGAGCTGGAGCCGCTGCGACTTTCGGCGCAGGCGCGGGTTCTGGCGCGGCGGCCTTGGGCGCGGCCGGATGTTTGGCCGCAGGCGCCGGAGCGGCATGCGCCGGCGCTGCAGGTGTCGGTGCATGTGTCGGCGCTGCATGACCAGGAGCGGAAGGGGCCGGTGACGGCGTGGCGGCCGCCGGCTCGGGTTTCGGCTCAGGCCTTGGCTCGGGCTTCGCTGCCGCAGGCGCGGCAATCGCATTCAGCGCGCCCTGGCACCCGGCAGAGACCTTGGCCTTGTTCTGCAGCAGGCAATCCAGCGCCTCGCGCCCGCCCGGCGTCACGCTCGCGCAATGGCGCATGAAATCGGAGCGGCAATTGCTGCGCAGCGCGTCTTGCTGGGTTTTGCTCGGCGCCTGGGCTTGCGCCTGCGCCGCAATGCAGAGAAGGACTGGACCGGCGATCGCCAGTGCATTGTATAATTTCACCACAAGCGAACTCCGTTGCGTTCTGACCAACCGCTGCCTTTACGGCAAGACGGACATGCCGACGGTCCTCATTCAACGCTTCGCCAGCGCCGTCTTGCAGCGATTGGTCAGCGACGAATGGTGCGACAGCAAACATTTGAGCACGCGGCTCTGGCCGAAGGTGACGCCCTGGCACAAAAGCGAATGGTCCTCCTTGCAATGGCGGTTGACCCATCGCGCTTCCTGGGTCGGGCGCATGGCGGGAAGCTTCAGATCGGGAGCGTCCGATTCCTTCATGCCTTCGGGCTGGGTGATGCGGTCGGTCGATACGATGCGCGGCGAGGCGGAGGTCCCTGAGGGTTCGGCCGGTTTTGAATCGGGCGTCGCCGCAGCCGGCGTTGGCGTGGCAGGCGGGGGCGAGCTCATCGCTTTCCTGAGCGCGGCCTGACAGGGCTCGGTATGAACCGCGAAGTTGGGGCGCAGGCATTGGACCGATTCCGCGCTGCCGGGGGCGACGCCGGCGCAGGTGGTCCTGATCTCGGCGCCGCAGGCAGCGCGGACGTCCGGATAGGGCACGGCAGCCGTGGCGGGCCCGGCGGGCGCGGCCTTCGGGGCGGGCGCGGTCGCCTTTTGCTGTGCAGGCGGCTGGGTCCGCTTGGCCGGAGCCTGCGAGGGTTGCGCCGGCCGGATCTGTTGCTGGGGCGGAGGCGGCGGAGGGCCCTGCCGCTGCTGCTGCTGCTGGGGCGGCGGGCCGAAGAACGGGAAGAATTGAGCCTGTGCGCCCTGTGCCGAGAAAACCAGCGCGGCAATGCCGGCCGCACATCCCAGCCGTCCGGTGGTGAAAAACAGGTGCCCCATCTTATTCCTCAGCCAGCATCCGCTCCAAACCGCAGGATAGACTGCCGGACGCCTCCCGTCAGCCATCGAAAGGCCGTAACGCAGGCGTTTGTCAGCAGCCTCAAATCACCATATCTAAATCTGGCGGCCGCGCCCTGAAAATTGGCCAGTCCGGCCGCGACAACGAGGAGTTTCCCGATGCCCATGGACGCCGCCGAAATCGAGCGGCTGATCAAGACCCATATCCCGGACGCCCAGGTGTCGATCCGCGACCTCGCAGGCGATGGCGACCATTACGCCGCCACCGTCCTGTCGGAAAGCTTCCGGGGAAAATCGCGGGTCCAGCAGCACCAGCTCGTCTACCAGGCCCTGCAGGGACAGATGGGCGGCGCGCTGCATGCGCTCGCTTTGCAGACCGGGCTGCCGGAGAATTGACCGGGGCGCTGGACCGCCCCAGCTTCGCGCTGTTGCAGCGCATCCGGCCTGCCTATATGTGGACATGCTTGGCCGGGACGCCGGCTGACCCGCGGAACGCCTTTAAAGGATCGGATATCCCATGAGCATCAACCAGTTCATCGACAACGAGGTGAAGGGCAACGACGTGGTGTTGTTCATGAAGGGCACGCCGCAATTTCCGCAATGCGGCTTCTCCGGACAGGTGGTGCAGATTCTCGATTATCTTCAGGTGCCCTATAAAGGCATCAATGTGCTGGAGTCCGGCGAATTGCGCGAAGGCATCAAGCAATATTCGCAATGGCCGACCATTCCGCAGCTTTACGTCAAGGGCGAGTTTGTCGGCGGCTGCGACATCGTGCGCGAGATGTTTCAGGCCGGTGAATTGCAAAGCCTGATGCTGGAGAAGGGCCTCGCCGTTCAGGGCAAGGCGATCGCCTGAAGGCCGGCGCTGCCGCTCTCCCGCCAGAAACGGTTGGCACTTGGCCGTGCCCGCGATTTGCCGACTGCAATAATGCGACGCGCGTCCCAAGTCCTGCGCGTCGCCTTCAACCGGCTACCCAAGTCTCTTTCGCTTTGTTGTGTATCGCGAATGCGCGCTCGCATTGACGGCGCGCCGCAGCGCTTGCGCCCGAGCCGCCTTGAACGCCGCTTTGGATGCCGTGTTGAACGCAGCCTCTCAGAATCGCCTCACAGCCTGTCCCTTGATGCCGTGCTCGCTGGCGTTGCCGGCGTATTGTCCTGAATAGGCGACGCCCACCGTGACATGGGCGCCCCAGGCGGCGTCCAGTCCGGCTTCGACGAGCAGTGCGTCCCGGGCGATCGGTACCCCGGCGATCGTAAATGGCGTGCCCCCGGCAAGGGCGAGATCGGCGGCCGGGGTCACGTCGTTGAAGGCATGCCGCCATCCCAGACCGCCTTTGAAAATCGCGCCGCTCCAGGCCGTCGCCAGCGGCACCGACGCGCGCAGGCCGAGGGTCGAGAAGGTCGTGCTGGTATCGGCCGCAACACCGCTGAGTGCCGCCGCGCCTCCGGTCTCGGTGAAGCCGTCGGTCTTCACGCGGACATAGGCGAGGCCGGCATAGGGCTCGATTGCGAAATGTCGATAGTCCAGCGCGTAGCCAAGTTCGCCGAACACCTGCGTGGTGCGGCCGTCATAATCACCCTTCGTGCTGTCGCTGAAGCCCGGAAACACGACATTGCGGGTGGTCTCGATAGAGTGCCATGCCTGGGCGATGCCGGCTCGCAGGGCGAACGGACCGTTCAGCAGCGCCGCATATCCGGCGAGGTGATAGCTGTCGATATTGGCCGATGAGTTGCGGTCGCCCACATTGACGCTATGCGCCTGATAGGCGCCTGCGAGGCCGACGCGCAAAGCCGATCCCCAGGAACCGGCGAAGGTCGTATCGACGCCCGAAACGAAGCCGCCCATCCGTGTCGTGGCGGTGGCGGCGTTGCCGTCGCCATCGATTTTGCCCCAATTGCCAAAGCCGTTGGCCCAGACGGCCCAGTTCCGCTCGGGTCTTGGATCGGCTTTGGTGACGAAGGGGGCGGGAAGCGCGGCCGTCACCTGGCTGCGGTTGCCGGTTCTCTTGCGCGCAGCATAGGCCAGCGCGCCGTCGTCTTCATCGGCATAGGCGGATACGACTCGCGGCCCGCCAATGCCTGCGCCCCCGAATTGACGCAACCGTTGCAGAATCCCCTCGCGCACGAAGCGGCTGTCGTCGAGCAGTACGCCGCGCAAGGACGCATGGATCTCGCCGGACAGGAGGTCGAAGGCGTGCCTAGCAGACGTCGCATCGAGACTGAGCAGCGCATTGAAAATCGCATTGCCGGGGCCAAGGCGCTGCGCGCCGCCCGCGGCGGCCCTCTGGTTCGGCGTTTGCGCGACCGATGCGAAACTCACTGCGAGCACCTGCGTGATGTCTAGATAGACATTGTTCGGATCGTAGAACAGCGCGAACTCGAGGAAGGGCATGTTGTCGGTAAGCGCCGCATAGGTCCCGGTGACGCCGCCGGATGCGGTCAGGATGGTGTAGCGCTGACCGGCTGCATACGTGCCGGGTGCGGCGATGACATCGACTGTGCCGCCGACAAGCGTCGCGGTGCCCGTAATGTTGATCAGGTCGGAGGCGGGCGCCGGGCTGATCTCGACCCGGTAGGTCGAGCCGGTGGCCTGCGTGTAGGGACCCACGATGTTCAGCGTTCCGATCGAATTGCCCGGCGCGATCGTGCCATTGACAACGACGTCGCCGGTGACGGTACCGGTGCCGCCGAGCGCGCCGCCGGACTGCACGGTGACCACAGGGCTGGTCAGATTGCCGTTAACCTGAAGCAGACCGTTGTGGACTTCGGCGGCGGTTGAAAAGCTCCCGGCGCCGGTCAGGGTCCAGTCCGTTCCCTGCATCGCCAGGTTTTCGAAGTTCAGGAATTTCGCAATCGACTCCGTGCCGGTTCCAAGCAGGACGAGGTTGTCGGTATTGCTGCCACCGAGCACATTGCCGTTGAGCACCGAGCCGGTATTCAGGCGCAGCGTATGCGTTGCCGCGAAGGGGGCACCGCCGCCTCCGGCGAAGCTGATGGCGTTTACCGCGCCGCTGATGGTGCCGCTGTTGGTGATATCGGCGTTGGAATTGTTGCGGATGAGGATGCCGTGCGAATCGGTGGAGCCGATCGTTCCGGTATTGACAAAGGTTCCGCCGCCCTCCGCCTCGACCGCGGGGCCGCGCCGCGATGTGAGTGAGCCGGCATTGTCGAAAGTGAAGGGCGCGGTGCCGCTGCCATAGAGACCGTTATAGTCGCCGAAGATCACGCCGGTCGCAGTGTTGGTGAAGGTCGACGGCCCGCCCTGCATCAGGACGCCGGTGCTGAATCCAGCGGTGCGCGTCGCGCTGATGGTGCCGCTGTTGATCAGCGTGCGCGATGTGCCCTGACCGATCGAAACTGCGTTAAGACCGTCTGCGGTCTCGATGGTTGCGCCCGCATGGTTGGTCACGGTGCCGCCAAAACGCAGCGTGACGCCTTCCCCGAAGCCGCCGATGATCGTGCCATAATTATCGACTGTCGCCGGCCCTCCATTGGTCGGATGGCCGGTGATCACACCGCTGGCGGTGCCTTCGATCCTGCCGGCCGCATTGTTGATGACGGCGCCTCCGAGCCCGAGCACGAGGCTATTGAACCCGTTCACCGTGCCGTCATTTGTGACAGACCAGGGCTGCGTGGTCGCGCTGATGCCGCCCGACACGGTGACACCCGGAAAGACGCGCGCCGTCGTGCCGGTGAAGCTGTCGAGATCGACGCTTGCGGTGTTTGTGGTGATGTCGACATCGGCGGCGCAGGCCCGGCCTGCTGGAAGGGCCATCGCAACGATTGCCGCAGAGCAAAGCGCGGCGCTCCGGATGGCGGCCACGGCGGATGGAAATTCGCAGGAACGAAGAAGGCGCGTCTTCAAGCGTACAGATTGCGACGAGACTCGTCCGATCACTGCCATCCCCCCCAACGCCGATCACCGTCGGGGCAGGTAACCGGGACCGGAAGCAACGCGCACCTATTCGATCAACTAGGGCGGGCGCGTTCTCCCGTCTTCAGATCAGTCCGTGCAGCACGAGCACAGCGACCGCTTCGGTCCGCGTCGTCTTGTTGAGCTTCTTCTTCGCACCCTCGACGTGGAAATGCACCGTCGAAGGCGAGATGCCCAAAACCTGGCCAATCTCCCAATTGGTCTTCCCGATCGCGACCCAGCGCATGCACTCGAGTTCGCGCGGGGTCAGTTTGGGCAAGTCCGGCGACAGGCCGAAGCCGATTTCCTTGCGGCACCGGTTGTGGACCGCATGCCCGATCAGTTCGAGAAAAGCGCGGTCGCGGGGGCCGAGTTCGACGACCTGCATGGTCGCGATCGACACCAGCCCCTGAAAATCGGACGGTCCGTGCACCGGGATGCCCATCACTTCGGTCCAGCCGAATTGGCGGGTGACCTCGTAGATCTCGCGGCCACGGGGCGTCAGTTGCTGTTTTTGCTCCAGTTCGCTCCACAGATAGCTTTCCGCCGTCCGCTGCGATTCCTGCACGAAAGGATCGTCCGGGAAAAAGTTCTGCTGCGTGTAGATGTCGATCCAGGCCTGCGGCCAGGAGTTGAAGAAGAAGCGGTAGGTGCGGGCGTTGCCGATGCCGATCCAGGCGCCGCAGGCGCAGGATGTGAAACCAAACGCCTCGATCGTTCTGTGGAATTCCTCAATGAGGGCGGCAAGGTCGGTGGCGGTCGTGCAGCGATCGAGAAAGGACAGCGCGCGTTCAAATCGCATCGGGTGCAAATCGATTTGTAAAAATCCGTGGCGGCATGGTCCGACAAAAAACAAAAGCCGCCAAGCGGCGGCTTTTGAACTCTCCAATACTGCGACGTTTTGTCAGCGCGAATAGAATTCGACCACCAGATGCGGTTCCATCTGGACCGGGTAGGGCACTTCGCTGAGCGTCGGGATGCGCAGGAATTTTGCGACCTTCTTGCCCTCGTCGACTTCGATATAGTCGGGGATGTCGCGCTCGGCGAGCGACATCGCCTCCAGCACCAGAACCATTTCCTTCGACTTGTCCTTCACCTCGATGACGTCGCCGACCTTCACCCGATAGCTCGGAATGTTGACGCGGCGGCCATTCACCTTGACGTGGCCGTGGTTCACGAACTGGCGGGCGGCGAAGATCGTCGGCACGAACTTGGCGCGATACACCACCGCGTCGAGCCGGCGCTCGAGAAGGCCGATCAGGTTCGCGCCTGAGTCGCCGCGCTGACGGATCGCCTCGGTATAGATGGCGCGGAACTGCTTCTCCGACATGTCGCCGTAATAGCCCTTGAGCTTCTGCTTGGCGCGCAGCTGCACGCCATAGTCGGAGAGCTTGCCCTTGCGGCGCTGGCCGTGCTGGCCGGGGCCGTATTCACGCCGGTTGACCGGGCTCTTGGGCCGGCCCCAGACGTTTTCGCCCATGCGGCGGTCGAGCTTGTACTTTGCTTCAGTGCGCTTGGTCATCGCGTCCTCTTGAAAAGACCAGAGTTTCGAGGAAACGCGCCCTCCTCTGTGCCGGAAATGTCCCCGGCACCGACAGGTCCGGCGGCCAAAGCGAATGGCCGGAACCACGGGTCGCGAAACGCGGAACGGGGGCCGCCTTGCTTAAGGAACCGGCCCCCGAACCGCGCCGGGTATGTAGAGAAAAGCCGCAGCCCTGTCAAACCCGCGAGGGCTGCCGGAATCCGAAAGGGATCAGGCCGTCGGCCAAGGCCGGATGGGGAGATGTTCCGGATGTCGTCAGGAAGTCCGAGCTGCCACCCGCGGCGCCCTCGGGCCGGGGTCCGAGCAGATCCACCACGCGGCGGGCAATTGCAGGCGCCGGATCGACGAAGGTGACGGGCCATGGCGCGAGCCGCGTGAAGTGTCCGTTCAGCAGGGGGTAATGCGTGCAGGCCAGTACTATGGTGTCGGTGCGAAGGCCGTCCCGCGCGACAAAGCAGGGCGCAATCTCGTCGGCGATATCGGCATCGTCCACGGCTTCACCGCGCAGCATTGCTTCGGCGAGCACCGCAAGCCGCCGCGATCCGACCAGCGTCACGTCGCAGCCCTGTCCGAAATCCGCGATCAGCTTCCTGGTATATTCACGGGCGACCGTCGCCTCGGTGCCCAGCACGGAAACGAGCCTGGTCTGCGAGGCCGCGCAGGCCGGCTTGATCGCCGGCACGGTTCCGACAAACGGCACGGCGAAGTGCTGGCGCAAGCGCGACAGCACCAGCGTGGATGCGGTGTTGCAGGCGATCACCACGAGATCGGGGCTGTGCGCGTCGATCAGCGCCGCCATGACGGACACGACGCGCTCGCTCAGCTCCCCTTCGGATGACCTTCCATAGGGAAAGCCCGCGTCGTCTGCGACATAGACAAAGCGCGCGTCGGGCCGCAGCGGGACAATCTCGCGGAACACGGTCAGCCCGCCGAGCCCGGAATCGAAAACGAGGATGGTGGGTGCGGTGGCGCTCACGGGACGTCCGTCGTTACGTTCCCACGGCGAGCGGCGCCCCGAGCTTGCGCAAGGCCGCCAGCACCGACAATGCGACGATCCGGCCGGTCTTCGGATTTTCCGACGGGACGTTTTCAATCGAAAGCGAGAAGCGCGCGGAATCGGCCTCGACTTCGATGCTGTGACAATTGCGGGTCACGGCCGGATCGGCCCAGATATCGATCATTGTGCGGTCCGGTCCGATGCCGGCGAGCGACAGCGCCGCGGCCACATTCACATTGGCCGGAAAGCCTGACGCCGCGTCGCGCGCGGAGCCCGAGAACACCAGCTTGGCCTCGTTCAGGCCGTCGACGGAAATGCCTTGCTGTTCGAGATAGGGGGCGCCTTTTAGCCCGGCCGGGGGCTTGCGGGTGGTCATGCGCACCGAGCTGATTTCGCCTTCGGCCGCCGCAGCCACGGCATCGAGCCCGAGCAGCGCCCCGGTCGGGACGATGATCCGGCCGCCTTTGGCCTCGGCGAGTTCCAGAAGATGCGGACGCGGCAGGAGTGCCCCGCAGCTCAGCACCATGACAGACTTGCCGGCCTCAAGCATCGGACGGCAGATATCCTCAATGATGGCGGCGGGGGCGCATTCGACGGCGATGTCGGCGTGCGCGGGGAATTCGTCGAGCCGTACCAGGGGGCAGGCGATGCCTTCCTCGTCTAGAAAGGACTGGGCCTTGTCGCGGTCGCCCGAGGCGGCACAGGCGAGCGTCAGCCCCGGCACGCCCGCATTCAGCTTGCGGGCCAGCATGCGGCCGATGGCGCCAAGGCCTGCAATGGCAACGCGGATGTCCGGCATGGCTTTTGGGTTCTCCAGGTTGGAGCCGGGTGTTTACGTGTGCGGCCTCTTGCCCACAAGTCCGGCTTGACCGCGGTCGCGGCCGCGGTCCAGTCTGCCGCCAACGAATAAAGGGAGGACTTGATGCTGAAAAAGCTTTTATTGGCAGCGGTCGCTGCGGGGATCGTGGCTGTGCCGGGGATTGCTGCGGCGCAGGATTATCCGTCGCGCCCGGTAACCATGATCATACCCTTCGCCGCCGGCGGCCCAACCGATGTGCTCGGCCGGGTGGTGGGCCAAAGGCTCGGCGAGATTCTCGGCCAACAGGTCGTCATCGAAAACGTCGGCGGCGCCGGCGGCCAGACCGGGTCGAAGCGCGTGGCGGACGCCAAGCCGGACGGCTACACGTTCGTCCTCGGGACGGTCGGCACCCACGCTCAGGGCCAAACGCTCTACAAAAAGCCGCTCTATAACTCGGTCGAAGACTTCACGCCGGTTGCCCTCCTCGCGGAGGTGCCGATCGCCATCACCGCGCGCAAGGATCTGCAGGTCAATGGCCTGAAAGAGTTCGTCGAATACGCCAAAAAGAACAAGGACAAGATGACCTTCGGTTCTGCGGGCGCGGGATCGGCGACGCATCTTGGCTGCGTGGTCGCCACGATGGCGATGGGTACCGACATCACGCATGTGCCCTATCGGGGCACGGGTCCGGCGATGCAGGATCTGCAGGGCGGCCGGATTGATTTCCTGTGCGAGATCATTTCCACGGCCAAGCCGCATATCGATAGCGGTGCGGTCAAAGCGATCGCGATCATGACCAAGGAGCGGTCGCCGGCCTTGCCGGATCTGCCGACGGCGGCGGAACAGGGGCTGCCGATGGAAGCCTATACCTGGAACGCGATTTTTCTGCCGAAGGGCACTCCGGAGGCGATCGTCAAGAAGCTCGCCGATGCGCTCAATCAGACGATGGATACGCCGGCCGTGAAGGAACGGTTGGCCGGGCTTGGCGCGATGGTTGTGCCGTCGGACCGCCGCACGCCGGCCTACTTGCAGAAATTCCTCAAGGAAGAAATCGCCAAGTGGCGCGAGCCGATCCTGAAGAGCGGCGCGCAGGTCGACTGACCGGATGCGGCGGTAACGTCCAGGCGCGGCGGGTCGGATGGCCCGCCGTGTTTTTTATCTAGACTTCGCCCGCGATGAGCGGACTGGTCCGGGGCATCGGAATCGGACATTGGATGCGCATACCCGCGGGGTGGCGAAGAGTCCGAGGGTGAGAAAAAGAGGGGGACATGAGTTCGGGGAGAGTGCTCGTCGTGGAGGACGAGGTGCTGATCCGTATGCTGGCGGTCGATATGCTGCTCGATCTGGGCCGCGAGGCCGACGAAGCGGGCACAGCCGCCGAAGCGCTCGAGCTGCTCCGTGCGCCGGGCGCGGATTACGCTTTTGCACTCCTCGATCTGGGCCTGCCCGACAAGCGCGGCGAGGACCTGGTGCGCGACATCCGCCAAACCCATGCGGACCTTCCGCTCATCGTCGCGAGCGGCGAGGATCAGGCCGAGGTCGCGGCCCGGCTGAGCCAATTCGAGCCGATCCGGTTCCTTGGGAAGCCGTTCGATCTCGATGGCTTGAGGGCGGCGATCGACCGGCTGGCCCGGGCCTGACCGGTTCGCACCCGGTTCATACGGCGAGGACCGCCACCACCACCAGCAAGCCTGTCAGCAATGTGCCCGCAACGACGAGTGTCGTGAGCTGAGCGGCATGCGGATCGAAGAGCGGGCGCGACATCGGCAGCATAACCGTTCCTGAATTGGCCGTCCTTTGCCGCCGATGAATCGCGATTCTCCCCGTTCGGAGCGAGTCCTTTATCTGCTCTCTGTCCGCTCTTGGGGTGTTGACTCGCAGGGAATCAATGGCCCTGCCGCCTCACGCCGCGGGGCCCGTCGCCAAAGCCGAAGCGATCTCGTCGTCCGACAGTCCCGCCTCGCGCAACACCTCTGCGGAATGTTCGCCAAGGCTCGGCGGCAGGCTGCGCACCGCCGGCTGCGACGCCGACCAGGTGCCCGGCACCTGCGTCATCCGCAGACGGCCTTCGGTCGGATGGTCGACAATGCGGAAGAAACCGGCATCGTTCAGATGCGGGTCGTCGAGCAGGCTTGCGATATCGTGCAGAGGCGCTGCCGGAATATCGGCGGCTTCGAGCAGGGCAAGCCATTCCCCGGTGGTCTTGGTTTTCAGGGTCTGCGCGACAAAGGCATAGACGTCGTCGATATTGTCGGCGCGTCCGCCATGGGTCGCAAAGCGCGGGTCCTGCAGGAGATCCTCGCGGGCAATCGCCCTGAAAAAGCTCTTCCAGTGCGTGTCGGTATAAACCAGGGCGCAGACATAGCCGTCCTTCGTCGCGTAGGGCTTGCGATGCTTCGAGACCAGCCGCGGATAATAGTGCGGGCCCTCCGGCGGATCGAAGGTCAGGCCGGAGAGATGGTCGCCGAGCAGGTATTCGACAAACACCTCGAACATCGGGATCTCGATGGCCTGGCCCTCGCCGGTCCGCTCGCGATGAAACAGGGCGGCCGAAATCGCATTGGCGAGATAGAGGCCGACGGTGCGGTCGGCAATCGCAAGCGGCATGTAGCGCGGCTCGCCGCCCCAGGCATCGGGCGCGATCGCCGCGATGCCGGACAGCCCCTGGATCAGGTCGTCGTAAGCTGGCTTCCCGGCATAGCGGCCGCCGGCGCCGAAGCCGGTGGCGCTCGCATAGACGATCCGCGGATTGATACTGCGGATGTCGTCGTAGCCGAAGCCCAGCCGGGACATCGCAGCGGGCCGCACATTGGTGACGAACACATCCGCCGTCGCGGCAAGCTTGCGCAGCGCGTCGCGCGCGGGCTGTTTCTTGAGATCGAGCGCGATCGAGCGTTTGTTGCGGTTGAGATTAAGATAGATATGCCCCATGGCCTTGCTGCGCATCGGGCCGACATGGCGCATGATGTCGCCTGAGGGGGACTCGACCTTGATCACGTCAGCGCCGAAATCGGCGAGGATCTGCGTCGCGTAGGGACCCAGAATGACGCTTGTGAGGTCGAGAATGCGTATGCCGGCGAGCGGTCCGGTCGGGGGCGTGCGGTCGGTCATGCGTCGAGAATTAGCGCGCGCGACCTGCGCTCTGCAACCGGCCCGCGGTCAGACGGCTGCGGTTTCGCGCACCGGCGCGCCGTGAGTCTGCGGAATCTTGTCCGCATAGGTCTTCACGAAATCCGACATCGGCGCGTTGTGTCCGCCGGGCGGCTCCATCGCGTGGTCGGTATATTGCGCTGCGTTCGGATCGGCATAGACCCGCTTCACGATCTTTCGATATTTTCGCACCAGCTTGATCCAGCGCACGGCCGTCCGGGTGAAGTCATAGGCTCGCCAGGGATAGAAGATGAGCGGATTGACGATCGGCATGCCATGGCGGCGCTGGGTCCGTATTTTCCGCCGCACGAAGCCGAATTGCAGCGGATGCACGCCCTCGATCCGCGACGCGCCGGAGAAAAGCGTGATGCCGTCGATCACCTTGGTCTTGTTGAGCCCGGTGGCCGCCGCTCGCCGCATGATGGTCTCGACATGCTCGTCCGAATAATAGCGCGTCCAGGCGCTGCGATAGACCTCCTCCCAGGTCTCCTTCGACATGATCGGGTGCGCGGTGCAGGCGTGTTCGAGATCGTATTTGTTGAGATCGGGATCGACCGGAATGCCCTTCAGATAAAGGTTCTTGTGATCCTCGGAGCCGGGCAGGGGCGTGAGGTAAAAGAACTCCAGAATATCGACCGGCAATTCCTTCTTGATGATCTCGATGTCGCGGGCGATCGATTCCGGCGTGTCGGTCGGGAAGCCGAGAATATAGCCGGCAAAGGTCATCACCTTGGCCTTGCGCCAGGCGTGGAACATCTCCTGATATTCCCAGATCTTGTTCTGCCGCTTCTTGGCGCCGGCCAGCGATTGCGGATTGATGTTCTCAAGCCCGATGAAGACCGCCGTGCAGCCGGCGCGTGCCGCCTTTTCGATGAAGCCCGGGATCTTGTGGCACAGCGTATCGACCTGCAGCAGGAGGCGGATCTTGAAGCCTTCGTTTTCGCGCAGATGGATCAGCCGGTCGAGGATTGCCTCCCAGTTCTTGTTGCGCGCGTAATTGTCGTCGGTGATGAAGAAGCGGGTGATGTTCTGCTTGGCATTGGCGCGCACGATGCCTTCGACATCGTCGGCGGTGCGGTAGCGCGATTTGCGGCCCTGCACATTAATGATGGTGCAGAAGCTGCACTGGAACGGGCAGCCGCGGCCGGCATCGAAGCTCGTATAGTGACCGGCGACGCGGGTCACGACCTCGCGCGGCAGGATCGGGAAGGTCGCCGCTTCCATGCCGGGCGAGTCTTTGAGGTAATTATAAATCGGCTTTGCCTGTCCCGATGCCATGTCGCGCAGGAAAGCGTCCATCCGGCCTTCGGCCTCGCCGGCATAGAGCACGACCCCAAGATCGAGCGCCTCCTGCAATTCCGGCGTCAGTTCGGGCAGCATCGAGATGACACCGCTGACATGGAAGCCGCCGATCGCGACCGGGACCTCCGCTTTGCGGAAGATGCGCGCGAGATCGAGCGCGCGCGGATACTGATTGGATTGCACGCCGACCAGCGCCACGAAGCCACCGCCCGCCGCGCGGATGTCGCGCACGATCCGCTTCGTGTCGACGACGGTGTTGCACTCGTCCATCGCCTCGATATCGATTGCAACGTCGTCGCCGAGCGCATGTGCATCGGCGCATTCTCGCAATAGGCCATAGACGCTGGCGAGGCTGTTGGACGGGATGGTCGAGCGCCACCACTGGATGACATAGCCGTCGGCGTCGTAATGCGACGGCTTGATCAGGACGATCTTGAAGCGTCGCTGCGCGACTGCAGCCGACGGCGGGGCCGAAGCGGTGGTCTCATTCGCGATGATGGCCGATGCCCCCATATTCCTACTGGACACGTATTTGATGACAACTGCAAGGCCGGGATGGGCCTGGAGGCAGTTTCGGGTGACCGGGCGGAGGGGGCCGTCAACCAGGCCGGTCAGAAGCCCGGATGGAAGATATCGTCGAAATTGGTGCCGCTTTCGTCGTTCATCTCGGTCTGGATTTCGTTTCCGAGATTGATGCCGCCGGTATCGCGCGCGACATCGCCGACGCCGGGCAAAAAGCCCCGGCCGGGGGGCGCCACCATGTCGCGATAGGTCTTCATCGCGTTTTCGTCGCCGACAAAGGCGCAGCGGCAGCTGCTCGGGTCGGCATAGACGTAGTAGCGGACCCCGTTCTTGCGATGCGGGACGAAGACATGCGGCGGGATGCTGCGCAGCCGCGCCATTTTTTCGGGGGTATTGGCCTCGCGCATCTTGAAGCCGGCATCTTCGAGCTTCATGCCGATGGCAAGATTTGAGGATTGCGCTGCGGCCGGTGCGCTGGCGAGCGCGGCAAGAGCCAGGCCAAACAATACCGAACGCATCGTCATCGGGTTGCTCCCATTGCAGCTGCATGGCGCAGCCTCTGCAACCGCAATGCCTATCCCAACCGGGCGGTATCCGCGATGGAAATTTCGTGAGTGTCACGAAGCCTCTTGCGCTGTTTGGCATGGCGAAAGCGCGCTACAGTCCATTGCGCAAGATTTTCCGGAAATGGCTCATGTATCAGGCGACAATCGGAGCGCACCGTTACATTTTCGACGATCTCAAGACCCTGCTGGCCCGCGCAACGCCGCCCCGCAGCGGCGACCGGCTCGCGGGCATCGCAGCCGAGAGCGGAGAGGAGCGGGTCGCCGCACAATTTGCGCTGGCAGACCTGCCGCTAGCCGTCTTTCTCAGCGAATCGGTGGTGCCTTATGAACAGGACGAGGTGACGCGCCTGATCATCGATCGCCACGACCGGGCGGCCTTTGCCGCCGTTTCGCATCTGACGGTCGGCGGCTTGCGCGATTTTCTTCTGTCAGATGGCGCTACGGCGCAGGTCCTCTCCGCGCTGGCGCCGGGACTGACGCCGGAAATGGTTGCCGCTGTCGCCAAGATCTGCCGGCTGCAGGATCTGATGGTCATCGCCGCCAAATGTTCCGTGGTCACGCGCTTCCGCAACACCATCGGCGCGCCGGGGACATTGTCGGTTCGGCTGCAGCCGAACCATCCCACCGACGATCCGCGGGGGATCGCCGCCAGCATTCTCGATGGCCTGCTGCTCGGGGCGGGCGACGCGGTGATCGGCATCAATCCGGCGACCGACAGCCCGGAGCGGGCGCATGCGCTGTTGTCGATGCTGGACGACATCCGCGTGACACTCGACATCCCGACGCAATCCTGCATACTGGCACACGTCACCACGACGCTGGAGCTGATCCGCAAAGGTTCGCCGGTCGATCTCGTATTCCAGTCGATTGCGGGGACGCAGGCGGCCAATGCGAGTTTCGGGATCGACCTCGCGATGCTCTCAGAGGCGCGTGAGGCGGCACTGTCGCTCGATCGCGGCAGCATCGGCGACAATGTGATGTATTTCGAGACCGGCCAGGGCTCGGCGCTCTCGGCCAATGCGCATCACGGCGTCGACCAGCAGACGCTCGAGGCGCGGGCCTATGCGGTGGCGCGGCATTTCAGGCCGCTGCTGGTGAACAGTGTCGTCGGATTCATCGGCCCGGAATATCTCTACGATGGCAAACAGATCACCCGCGCCGGGCTGGAGGATCATTGCTGCGGAAAGCTGCTCGGCCTGCCGATGGGCGTCGATGTCTGCTACACCAACCATGCCGACGCCGATCAGGACGACGCCGATGCGCTGCTCGCGTTGCTTGCGTCGGCCGGTGTAACCTTCGTGATGGGCGTGCCGGGCGCCGACGACATCATGCTCGGCTATCAGAGCACCTCGTTCCATGACGCGCTGGCGATGCGCGACCTTTACGGCAAGCGGCCTGCGCCGGAATTCGAAGCCTGGCTGAAGCGGCAGGGTCTGATGGACAGGGCCGACCGCATCCGGCCCGAGGCTCTGCCCGGCCGCTTCCGCGCGCTGTTGCCGGCATGACGGACGAGATTGCGCCGAAGGATACGCCTGCCTTGTGGCGAAGGCTGCGCGAACTCACGGCGGCGCGGATCGGATTGCCGCGCAGCGGCGCCTCGATCGCGACCGGGCCGCTCCTCGAATTTCAGCTAGCGCATGCCCGCGCCCGTGACGCCGTGCACGAAGAACTCGATGCCGACAAGCTTGGCGCCGATCTGGCGCCGCTCGGGCTGCCGGTGCTTATCGTGGACAGCGCGGTCGGCGCGCGCCGCGATTATCTGATGCGGCCCGATCTCGGCCGTCGCTTGTCGCCGGAGGCTGAGGCGCTGCTCGCGCCCCGGGCGAGCCGCTATGCCGTTGCTCTTGTGGTGGCGGATGGCCTCTCGGCGCGCGCGGTGCAGACGCATGCGACACCAGTTCTCGCCGCGCTGCTGCCGGTACTGACGGATGGGCGCGTACCGATCGCGCCACTGGTCATTGCGCGTAACGGCCGGGTCGCGATCGGCGACGCCATCGCCCGGGCACTGGGAGCGGATTCGGTCGCGGTTCTGATCGGCGAGCGGCCCGGGCTCTCGGCCCCCGACTCCATGGGCGCCTATCTGACCTTCCGGCCTGCTCCGCAGACCACCGATGCCGACCGCAACTGCATCTCCAACATCCGCCCCGAGGGCATTGGCTATGCGGATGCCGCCTTCAAGATCGGCCACCTTCTCCATGCGATGCGGACGCGGCAATTGTCGGGGGTGCGGCTTAAGGACGAGTCCGAGCGGCTTCTAGCGCCGCCGCAGGCGGGGTCTTGAAGCTCCTCCTCCACCCCGGTGTCGAAGCGAAGGCGACCTAACGCCCCATCTGGGAACGCCGGAGCCGCGGGCGCGTTGGCCCGCGCAATGACCGTTTCTGCGATGCGTCACCCCCTGTTCGGGTTTTTGTGTGCCGGCTGTGGCCGGTGCCTGGAGGAATTGCCGGCCTGGCAGCTTGGCGCCGAACGGTTCTATTGCGGGATTTTCTGCCGGGAGGCCGACGAGCGGCTGAGCGGCGGGCCCCGCCGCCGCAGAAAGGCCGATGCGGCCTGATGCCGTACCATACGCTGCGGAGCTGGCGGGCCTGCCGGGACCATTTGAAATGCCGGGCGGCTCCGTATATCTAGGGGCCGACTCACGGTCCGGCGGCGCCCGTGTGGCGCAAAATCGCCCGGCCCGTTGGGGAATAGTTCAATGGTAGAACAGCGGACTCTGACTCCGTTAATCTAGGTTCGAATCCTAGTTCCCCAGCCAAAAATGCTTTTTTTAATAAAAATCAATTACTTGCTTTGTTCATCCATCAATTGAACATTGCCGCCCCAGGTACACCAACAAGTCGATGACTCAGCCTCCAACGAGCAAGCGATATCCGCCTCCGCTCCGTCATGATGATCCCGGGGCTCATAGAATTATTCCTCCAATTTCTGCCGGAGCTGGCCGATGTAGACTCGAAGGTGGTGCGCATCTTGCGCGCGCGCCGGGCCCCAGACGCCGTTCAGAATCTGTCGAATAGGCAGAGCCTTTGCTGAGTTAGGTGTCAGGAACGACAAAAGTTCTAACTGCTTCGGCGTGAGTGTCACCTCATGCTCCCTACGCAGCACGTGGCGGCGTACGTTGTCGATTTTCAAGTGCCCCCACAACTGCCACGGTTTCAGCATTTCCTGAACACTGGCAGCTGCCGTACGCACCAATGTATCATTTCATGGCCTGAAGCGCTTCAACGAGCAGATTGAGATGACCGGGTTTCTCAGCCAAGCGGACTTCAATACCGTTGTCCGCCTCGCGCCGCTGGTCTCAATCGACCTGATCATTCGCGATAGCGTCGATCGGGTTTTTCTGGGACTTCGCAACAAAGAACCGGCCAAAAACTGGTACTTTGTACCGGGCGGGATTGTGCGCAAGCATGAGCTCCTCGCGGAGGCATTCGCGCGGATTGCGAAAGCGGAAGTCAATTTGCGCGCGACGCTCGGAGAAGCCACGTTCGTCGGTGTTTATGATCATGTCTACGACACTAATGCCGCAGAAGAGCGGGGATACGGTACTCGGTACGTGGTGCTCGCGTATGAATTCAGAATTGCAGATGCGCAAAATCCTTCGATTGATGCCCAGCATCGTGAATTCGTCTGGTGGACGGAAGGAGAGCTGCTGCTTTCCGAACGGGTCCATGAGTACACCAAAGCTTATTTTGCGAAGCGATAGGCTCGGCGCGAAACCATGCGCGGTGAACAATGCGGTCAATGACGGCAGGCGTGATTCCGGAACTCCGGAGGACGGTGTGGCTCGCGGCAGGGCTGATTGGCGGTGGTCAGCCTTGAGCACCGGTCGTAGCGTGGGCTGACTGGCTTGAACCGTACACCACGCTCGGCCTGATGGTTGGTGACGGCTGCGGCCTAGAGGGCTGGTCCAGACCCGGCGAGGCGGTCAAGAGGTCCTCCAGCCATGTCTCACCCCGGAATGTCCGGTATTGCTCGGCGCGCAGATGGTCTGCAAGGCGTCCCTCCGGCAGGACGACATCGTCATAGGTGATGACGGCATCCCTCTCGATGTTCCGATTCAACCGGCAGCCCTGCACCAGGCCTTCCGGAAGATAGCGGCCCGCCGACATCTCGTCGCTGTTCACCGCCTCTCCATAAGTCATGTACATGCCGTAGTCGTCGAGCACTTCGCCGGCCTTGAGATCGCGCTTGGCCACGGCACAGACCTCGACGACGGGGCCGCCCAGCGGCCTGGTTGTCGGGTCCCGGAACAGTACCGCACGCGCAATCGCGTTCGGCGCTTCGAAATGGACCAGATGATACGGGACGAAAAATGCATAGAGCGGCCCCGGTCCCATTTTGTACAGCTTCAGATAATGCTGCTGCTTCGGGTCCGGATGCTCGGCGAGGCAATAGACCTTGGTCAGCGGCGTGCCGACGACATAGTCGATCGCACCGCCCAGCTGGCGCAACAGTTCGACATCATACATCTCGCCGATCCTGAGGATATCGCCGGTATATTCCCGCCCACGTGACATGCCGCGCTGCAGAACCTTGAAACCCGTCGCGTTGGCGACGATGCTCTGCTCGAAGCTGATTTTGGAGCCGTCGGCAAAGCTCGTCACCATTGCCGCGTTCTGTCCCCAGCGCTCAGCAAAGCCCTGTTGCGTGGTCGGATTGCGATACGGATCCTGAAGACCCTTCACGTTCCCCATCAGGCGTGGCGTGAGGCCAAGGCCCTTGACCCAGCGAAACAGGTTCATCTGTACGCCCGGCTCGTCCCCTTCGCATCCGGTCAGGATCACCCCGTATCGGGTGGCATAGGTCTGGAGAATGGGGCCGATGGTGCTGTCGAGTTCGGCATTCATCAGGACCACATCCTTGCCGTGCCTGAAGGCGTCAATCGCCACGCGCGCGCCGTATTCGACAGCGCCGGTCGCATCCACGAGGACGTCGACATGTGGCGACCGTGCGAGAAGCATCGCGTCTCCCGCCGCCACCGGCAGCGCGGCGGCGGCGGCCCTGTCGAAAGCGGACTGCGAATCGGCGATGACGACGTCGTCCCGGCCCGCATAGCCGAACACCGCCGCCGCTCTCTCGGGACGCCGGGTGGATATCGCAACGACCCGCATACCGGGTATGCTGTTGACGATCTGGTTCGTCAGGCCTTGACACATGAAACCTGCGCCGACGATGCCGACGCGGATTGGCCGATTGTGATCGGCGCACGCCTTCAATGCTGTATCGACGATCCACATGACCTTGCCTTATCTCGCTGAACGGTTCCGCGAGCCGGGTGGCTCATTCGAACGAACCGTCAGGCCGCAGCCATTGCGAGCGACATCCTGCGCCTCACCTGGCCCTCGATCTCGCTCAGCGGCGGAAAGTCCTGATCCTTCTGTGATATGACCGAGACCGGAAGCGGCCATTCGAGCCCCAGCCGCGGATCGTCATAGCGCAGCCCGCCCTCGGCCTTCGGCGTGTAGAACTCGCCGACCTGGTAGCTCGTATCAGTATTATCGCACAGCGTCTGGTAGCCGTGGGCAAAGCGCTCCGGAACATAGAGCGCGGTCATATTGCTCTGGTTCAGTTCGACGGAAAAATGCTCGAGGTAGGTCGCGCTTTCCGGCCGCAGATCGACGATGACGTCGAGGATCGCGCCCCGCGTGCATCGGACCAGCTTGGTCTCTGCGGCGGGCGGATACTGGAAGTGCATGCCGCGCAGCGTGCCTTTGCGTGCGTTGGAGGCGAGGTTCGCCTGCGCGATGGTGCATTTCAGGCCATGCTCGCGGAACTCATTCTGGCAAAAGGCGCGGGCGAAGAAGCCCCGCTCGTCCGTCTTGCGATCGAGCGCGATGACGAAGGCGCCCTTCAGCTTCGTCTCGGTGAAGATCATCGGTGCGGTCCTCTACCCACGGACTGAAGCAAGCCTGTGATCCGCTGCCGCTCCGGCGGCCTCGCGGTGCCGCAGGTCCTGCGAGAGAATGCCGTCGGCGATCAGTTTCTGGATATGGGCGATCCGCTGGTAGCGCGGACCCTCGAAGTCTTCGAGCGTCAGCTTGGACTGGCGATACGCATTGTAGAGCTGTTCGGCGCCGCGGCGGGCGTCCCATTGCGGCTTGAAGGGCAGCACGCGCGCGATCTTGTCGAAATTGACGCGATAGGATCGTGTATCGGGACTTGCATCGGGGGCGAATTCGAGCCGGCAGCCAGGCACGATTTCGGCGACGATCGCGGCGATGTCGCGGATGCGGTAGTTGTGGGCGGTCTGGCCGACGTTGAAAGCCTGGTTTCGGACCAGATCGGCCGGCGCTTCGAGCGCCGCAATGAAGGCGCGCGAAATGTCCTCGATATGGACGATCGGCCGCCAGGGCGAGCCGTCCGATTTCAGGTAGATGAGACCGCGGGTGACGGCCCAGGCCATGAGATTGTTGAGCACGATATCGAAGCGGATGCGGGGGGATACGCCATAGGCGGTCGCAGGGCGCATGAAGGTCGGACAGAAGCCGCTATCCGCGAGCCGTGAGATATCGCGCTCCGAGCGGACCTTCGAGATGCCATAGGCGGTGACCGGGTTCAGCACGCCGTTCTCGTCGAGCATGTGTTCGCCGGCCTGCCCGTAATTGCTGCATGAAGAAGCAAACAAGAAGCGCCCGACGCCGGCCTCCTTGGCCAGCGTTGCAAGCTGCAGGCTGGCGTGATGGTTGATGTCGTAGGTGAGGGTCGGGCGGAAATTGCCGAGCGGATCGTTCGACAGTGCAGCCAGATGGATGACGGCATCGAACCCGTCGAGATCGGCACGCGTGACGTCGCGAATATCCTTGCGGATCTTCGGCACGGGCGCGATGCGGCCGCCCGCTTCGAAGGTGCAATTCGCATAGAGATCGCTGTCGAGCCCGATCACGTCATGCCCGGCTCGCAGCAGAAGCGGGACCATGACGGTGCCGATATAACCCAAATGCCCTGTCACCATGATCCGCATGCTGGTCCACCCAATTCACTGCAGCGCGCGCACGCGCTTGAAAAGCATCCGGAAGCCGTCTGGCGTCATCCTGTCTTCCTTTCGGTCTCGACCGTGGCGACAGCCATGCCCGGATTGAAAAGCCAGGGCATCGTACCTTTCTCGACGAGATCCTCGAGGACCTGCTTGTCCTTCAGCGTATCCATCGGACGCCAGAATCCTTCGTGCCTGAAGGCCATGAGCTGGTCGATTTCGATCAGGCGCCGGAAAGGCGCATCTACAAGCTCGTCGCCTTCGCGCATGTAGTTGAAGATCTCCTGACGGAAGATAAAGAAGCCGCCATTGATCCAGAGGCCCGCGTCCTCGCTTGCGCGGATGCGTTTGACCCGTCCGCTTTGCGTCATGTCGACCAGATGCAGGCTGAAGGACGGCCGCACTGCGATAAAGCACGCGATCTTTCCGCTTTCACGGAACGCAGCGATCATTTCCGTAAGATTGACATCGGAAAGGCCGTCACTGTAGTTGGCGAGAAACATGTCCTCTCCGGCCACGTGCTCGCGCACCGCCCATAGCCGTTCGCCGATATTACGCCAGATACCTGTGTCGATCATGGCAATGTGCCAGTCCTGCTGCGGATCGCCCAGGATCTCAATCTGGTTGCCAAATCCCTTGACGACACAGTCGGCGTAAGTCTGCGGCCTGTAGTTCAAAAAATAGTCTTTGATGACATTGGCCTTGTAACCCAGGCACAGCACGAAATCCTTATGCCCGAACTGGCTGTAGTAGTTCATCAGGTGCCAGAGGATCGGCTTATCGCCTATCGGGATCATCGGCTTGGGTATGCTTTCGGATACGTCCCGAATTCGCGTCCCGAGTCCGCCGCAGAACAAAACTGTCTTCATCTTAGCGGCCCATCCGTCGGTAGCGCCTTCTACGAGCGATAAAGGCAGTGTATTGCCCGCCGCTATCGCAGCGGTGCCCTCTGCTTCTCACCTCATTTCAAGGCTGTCGGCTCGCCCATTCCCAATCAAAGCCTGTGGGCGGTGCGGCGCGAAGTCAACGAAACGTCGGGGGTACTCCCTTCGAAGCCGTTGCCGCCTCGATCCGCCGGAAAAGCAAGCCCAACGTCCTTTGGGGTATCTCCTTTGAGTCGAGTACGTCGCTCCTAAGTGCCGCCCGCTTTGGCGCTGGAATCGACTATTAAATTTGCGATGAACCCGCAATTCAGATTCGATCGAGACAACCAGCCGCATTTTCAATTCAAGCGCGCGGACCATCGAGGCTATTACAGCGACGTGGCCCTCAGTATTCTGCTCTCCGTTGCGCGGCACCGGCGGCTCATCGCGTCGCTGGTCGCGGTCGCGGTCGTGTTCGCCGGCATCGTCACACCCCTGATGCCGCGCAGGTACTCTGCAGAGGCTCTCATCCAACCAAGTCTGGTTTCCCGTGAGCAAGGAAAGCCGGTGCCGCTGGCAAGCGTCGATGGGGCAGCCATTGTCACCGGTGAGGCCCGGCTGATACGCTCCGACGCAATCCTGCGGGAAGTCGCTAAGCGGCTCGAGCAGGGTCCTGTTGCTCTCGGATCGCGCTCGTTGTCGGCAACGTCGTCAGATTGGTTTTGGGCAACCTGGTTTCCGGAAAAGCACAACCATTCACCACTCGATCGCTTGGTTGCGTTGCTGCGCAACAAAGTGGTGATCATGAACGATACTCGTTCATACCTGATCTCGGTGTCATTCACGGGGCCATCGGCGGAAGACGCGGCGCAAGTCGTCAACGCCGTCGCGGTCGAATACCTCCGCGACAAGGAAAAGCAACGCAGGTTGGAAAAGGTTATCTCTGCCGAGGCCGAGCTGCGTCAACAACTTGCGCTTTACGGTGAGAAGCATCCGAAGACCGTGCTCGCAGCGACCGAGCTTGATGCGGAACGGGCTTTATTGGATGCATTGGTTAATTCGCAGTACAGCGACCAGAACGCGAATGCCAGCGAGCAAAGTGTCAAATTCGCAGTGCCAAATTATACGCCGACGAGTCCCAAGGGAGTTGTGATTTTTGGACTATCGGTGTTCTCCGCCCTGCTAGCTGGCATTGGCCTTGCCATTTGGCGCGATCGGAAGCAGTCACACGAGATGCGGTCGGAGGTCGAGAAAATCGTCGGGCGGCAACCGAATCCCGAGAAAGTGAAACGCAAACAGCCGACCGGCTAGCCGCTTAAATCCCGCTAGAGCGGAGACGGACTCCTGCGCGATCCATAGTGTCGGGAAGATTGTGATGAGTACCGAGCGGTTTTTTCAGAAGGCATCATGGACGCTCATCGATCAGTCGGTGGTGAGCTTCGGAAATTTCCTGCTAAACGTGCTGCTCGCGCGCTCATTGAGCCAGCAGGAATTCGGGCAGTTCGCGCTTTTTCTCGGCGCGATCTTCATCCTGCGGATCATCGATTATTCGTTCATCTCCTATCCGGTGTCGTTGCGCTTGTGTAACGCGGACGATGAAAAGCGCGCCAGCCTGCTCGGAAATACGATCCTGATCGCCGCGGCCCTGGCTCTCGTTCTAGTCTTGATCATGGCGCTTGGAACGGCGCTGCTCGGAGCCAGCCACATCGTGTTGCCCGCCTGCCTCTGCTACCTGTGTTGGCAAGCACAGGAGACGGCGCGAAGATGTCTGCTTGCTGACTTTCGCTATGGCGCCGCAGTGCCGGGCGACTGTATAGCTTACGTGGGACAAGCTGCGTTGGTCGCGCTCCTCGCTTGGCTCGATGCCATCACGCTTCCCGCCGCGCTTTACGCGATGTCAGCGACCTTCGGTGTCGGTGCCGTCGTGCATGCGTCGAAGCTTCGGTTCGGATGGCCGGATCTCGCTGAAACACGGCTATTGGTCCGTGAGAATGTCTTGGTCGGCAGGTGGTCTCTCATAAGTTACTGGCTGGTGCTGAGCCGTGTTCAGCTCTTTCCGTGGATATTGGCGGCCCTTGCTGGTACCGCGGCGACTGCATCGCTTCAGGCTGTGCTGACCATTGCAAACATGATGAACCCGATCATTTTGGGAATCGGGAACGCTGTGCCGCAAGCCGCCGCTGATGCCTACCGCAGCGGAGGCGTGATCGGCGCGTCGCGCGCAGCCAATAGCTATATCCTTTTCGGCCTGGGCCCGATTCTGCTCATTGCTACCGCAGTCGTTCTGATGCCGGAATTGCTTCTGCGGACAGCATATGGTCCAACGTCTCCCTACCTCGGCATTGCCATGGGTTTGCAGCTCCTCGCGGTCGCTGGCGTGCTCGACTACATCGCGGAAATGATCAACAAGACGCTGCTCGGCGTTCAGGCCGGCAAGCTTGCTTCTTTAGTCAATGCCTTGGCACTCGGCGTAGCGGCAGTGTTGGCCTTCGCTCTCATCGGCCCATGGGGCGCGCTCGGTGCGTGTCTGGCTCTCCTGATCGCCAACCTGATGCGCGCCACCGGCGCTGTGATCGCGCTATCTTATTTGATCGCCTGCGAAAGACTTGCCCGGACGGCTCCGCTCTTGGACGGCAGACAGCCCGGCTCCGACTGACAATTCCGTATGTATGCCGCCGCGAAGCAAAGAAGCGAGGGAAGCGGTGCCCGACACTCTACGAACGGCCACATTGAGAAGAGAAGCGCGGGATGCGAGTGACCCGGGCGATCTTTATCTTGCGCTTCTAGGTGTCGTCCTGCTCGGCTATGCGGTGATGGGAAAAGGCTTCGCGTATCTCGGGTTCCCGCCGCTTTACGTAGGCGAGATCGCATTGCTGAGCGGATTGGTCGTGCTGCTCAGAACTGGCGCCCTAGTCGCCACCATGGCGACGATGCCGGCAATTCTGCTGCTCACGTTGACGGCCTTGGTCCTTGCACGCACTCTCCCGTTCTTAGAGTTGCATGGCGTCGATGCCTTGCGTGACAGTGTCATTGTCATTTATGGCGGCTTCGCCTTCATCCTCATTGGTCTACTGCTCGAGGACGCACGCCGCATCAATGTCGTGCTCCGCTTGTACAGGATCATGCTGGCGGCCCTTCCTGCTATGTTCGTGGCTTTGCTGCTGCTCAAGTACTGGCCGGACGAAATTCCGCGTCTTCACGGTCCGGTGCCGATCGTGGATTTAGGGCCAAGCGCGGTCGGAACGCATTTGGCCGGCGTTATGGTTTTCATCCTGATCGGCTACCACAAACCGTCGCTAGCTTGGCTCGCCATCTGGTTTGCCACGCTCGCTCTCGTCGGCGCAACCAACCGCGGCGCGACGCTCGCTGTCCTCGTGCCGGTCACGATAGCGATCATTGCTCTCGGCAGGTACCGCCTGATGTTCTTAACTGTGGTAGTGGCTGTAGGGGTGTTGGCCACAGCTCTTGCGCTCGAATCCATCTTTGGCGATTTCAAGGAAGCGAAGGAATCGATGGATCGCCCGGTCAGCGCGCACCAGATTGTCGAGAATGCCAAAAGCATTGTTGGACAGTCCGGCCAGCAAGCGGAAGGCACCAAACGGTGGCGTCTGAACTGGTGGGAGATCATTATCAACGATACCATCTACGGTCCCAATTTTTGGACTGGCCGCGGCTTTGGGCTCAATCTCGCCGACGCGGACGGCTTCGCCGGTACCGACGATTTCCGCAATCCTCGTCCGCCCACGCGCAGCCCGCATAATGCGCATATGACCCTCTTGGCGCGCGCCGGAGTTCCCGGGCTCGTGGTGTGGCTGCTGGTCCTCACATCATGGTTTGCCACGATGACGGGGGCGATCCTGACGGCCCGCGCTCGCGGACATGAGCGATGGGCCGAGTTGTTCATATTCATCCTATGCTACCAACTGGCGATCCTGATCAACGCGACATTCGACGTTGTGCTCGAGGGTCCAATGCAGGGCATCTGGTTCTGGTGCCTATTCGGTTTCGGTGTTGGGTCTGTGATGATCTACCGGGCTCAGCCCTTCAATGAAGTCCGCTCAGCAGGTGCGGGATGATGTTTGGACCCGCGCAGTCACGCCGGGCAACGTTCTGGTTGCTCGCCACGTCTGTTACGGCATGCTGGCGTCTGCTCTCGGGCCTACTTGTCCTCGGGTTTCCGACGACGGCAACTGCCGGCGTCACTGAAAGTCCTTGTACGCCAGGTGCAATCGCAGTTGAACCCGGAGCATCCGTTCAGGCTGCGGTCGACAGCGCTGGCGACGGCGCAGTGTTCTGCCTAAAAAATGGAACGCATAGGATGCAGGCAGTTCGACCGCGGCCGCATCAGAAGTTCTACGGTGAAGGTCGCACGGTTCTTAACGGCAGCAGACTGCTCACGGACTTTAGCCGCGAGGGCGGTTATTGGGTGGCGAGCGGCCAGTCGCAGCGTGGTCGCAAGCACGGCGAGTGTTCGCGCGATGAGCCAGCATGCAATCTGCCTGAAGGCGTTTTCATCGACGATAGGCCATTGCGTCAGGTCTTGAGCAAGGCCCGCCTCGAGAGCAACGCATTCTATTTCGATTACGCCGATGGCAAGATCTATCTCGCCGACGATCCGAGTGGACGCAAAGTTGAAGCGACCGTAGCCGCGTTTGCGTTCGAAAGCATGGCTCGCGACGTCCTGATCGGCAATGTGACTATCGAGAAGTATGCGAGCGTTGCACAGAAGGGAGCGATCCAAACCACGGACGGCGCCGGATGGACGATCGAGAACTGCGAGGTGCGCTGGAACAGCGGCGCTGGGATTGGCATTGGGAGCGGCGGCCGGGTGCGCAATTGCGACATTCATCACAACGGCCAGAGCGGCATCGCGGGCTTTGGTCAAGATATCCGGATCGAGCAGAACAGGATCCGGTCAAACAACATATACGGGTTCGACTATACCTGGGAAGCCGGCGGCGCGAAGCTTGCCTTGAGCGACGGAGTCGTGTTTCGCGGCAATCATGTTCATGACAATATCGGTCCCGGATTATGGTGCGATATCGATTGCCGCAACGTCGTCTATGAGTTCAATTTCGTTGAACGAAATCATGACATTGGCATATTCCATGAGATTTCATTCAACGCCGCGATACGTAATAATGTTGTCCGTTACAATGGCAGGGGCTACAGAAACTGGTTCTGGCGCACGGAAATCGGCGTTGCCGCTTCGCAGGACGTGGAAGTACACAATAACACATTGACGGTGGCCGCCGGCGGATGCGGAATTGTATTAATAGACCAGGGTCGTCGCAACCGGGACGGAGGCACATATAAAACGCGCAACAATTCTGTTCGTGAAAACGATTTGACTTTCGAGGGCGCCGCCTGCGCCGGCGGCGTATCCGATGTCAGGCCTGATGATGAAAACGTCGCGATCATCCCGGAGGGCAACAACAACTTCTCCAGCAATGTCTATCGGGTTCCACGAATGAGTGGGCCGGACCGTTTTGTTTGGGGGCATAACGTGATGGATTGGGACCAGTTCCGAAAAAAGGGTTTGGAGCAGGGCGGTCAGCTCATCCGTTTCTGATGATGTCTGTCTCTGCCGCATGACAAGTTCGATGAAATGGGGCGCGACGGCAATGCGCCGTAATCTGAGAAAACAATTAGATGTTTACGCAGGGGTACCTCTAAAGTCTTTGCGTGGCTCGCCGTCAGAATGGTCCTGCGCGCAGGAGCCTGTTGAATGAGCTAGAAGCGGGCGGCACAATAAGATCCGGAGTAGAGCACGAGGGGCAAGCGCGATGCCGAAACTCTCGATTGGGATACCGGTGTTCAACGGGCAGGAGTTCTTGCCGGAACTGCTCGACAGCCTATTGGCGCAGTCTTTCAAAGACTTTGAAATCCTGATTTGCGACAACGCGTCGAGCGATCAAACATCGAGGATATGTTGCGAATATGAGCGGCGCCATCCCCGTATCCATTATCTTCGCAACGGTCGAAATCTGGGCGCGGTTGCAAATTTCAATAGGGTGTTCGAGCTCACGACGGCGCCGCTCTTCAAGTGGGCGGCCCACGACGACGTCTATCATGAATCCTATCTGCGCGCCTGCATCGACCTGCTCGAAGAGAATCCGGATACCGTTCTGGCTCATAGCGGCACTATGTTTATTGACGAGAAGAGCGAAGTCCTTCCCTACGAACAGGAAACGGGCAGCTTTGTCGAAGCGCGGACCGGGAGGCGGTATTGGCCGGACCCCGCGAGCTTAGGGGATGCGCCTCATGCCATTGAACGATTCTGGCAAGTGCTCACGCGGGCGCGCTGGGGGTCGCATATGTTCGGCGTTGTGCGGCGTGAGGCGCTGCGGCGGACCTCGCTGCTGCCGAACTTTGCGGGAAGCGATCGTGCGATGCTCGCCGAGCTGGCCCTGCTTGGCCGCTTTCGCTGCGCAAGCGAGCCGCTATTCCTGAAGCGGTTCCATGCCAACGGTTCCTGGGCTCTCGATCACACCGAGCTCAAGAAGTTTCTGAGTACGGATGGCGAGCGCTATTCACGTCGATTGCGCCAGATCAGGGCGTTTTTCGGTGCGCCGATCGGCAAGCCGATCGGGATCGCGGCCAAGTCGGCATGCTTCGTACTGGTGGCCGCACACAGCGCCAGGGTCGTCGCGCAGCGACTGGCACGAGGCGATCCTCGTACCGCGCCAGACGGGTACGGGTGGTCTGGGGCGCGCGACTTGGCCGTGCGGCAGCGTATGCCTGGTTAGATGACGTGCGCCTGCGCCTATACTGGCGGGCGGACCTTTTTCCAGGGCCGCTCGCGCACTGCGTCCCATAGCCAATAAGACACAAACATCGAATGGTATCGCAGGTAACGTGGGCCCAGCCGGATCGGCTCGTTGCTGAGCCGATACGCCCAAGTGAGCCCGGTTCGCTGCATCCATGCCGGCGCGAACTTGCGGCGGCCGCTCAGGAGCGTGAACGCATCACCCACTGCGAGGAATACGCCTCTGCGATACCGCGCCTGATTGTTGATGATCCACTGTTCCATCCGCACACCGGGGAGCGCGACCCAGACGAAATCCGGGTCGGCACGATTGATAATGTCAGCGAATGCAGTCTCGTCAGCTTCGGTAAAGGGACGGAACGGCGGACTCAGCATGCCGGCAATCTCGATATTCGGCTGCGATTGCACCAGCACGCGTCGCAGCGCGACGAGGCACTCCTCTGAATCACCAAAGAAAAAATGGCGCCACGGCTTCGGTGTATTCCGCAATGCGTGTTGCATGAAGTACGGACCATAGACCCGATCCTTGAGATCTGCTCCGCGAGAGTTCATCGCCCAAACCACGGGCATCCCGTCCGGCAACACGAGATCGAATCGGGCAAGAATCTTGGCGAACGCCGGGTTGTGCCTCGCTTCGCCAAGGATGTGGGTGTTGGAAGGGCAGACTGCTGTAGGCCGCGCTTCACGGGCAAGCATCTTGATTTGTTCCAGAGCGGTATCATAGGTCGCACACGCAACAGGCGTCCCCAAAACCTCCATGGCTGGCAACGGTCGATCGGATCGACGTGCAATGCCGGCCTGCGAGAACGAGGAATCGGCGTCCGTAGGCCTACTGCTTACAAGTGCCATGGCGTGAATACCCTCGTTCTCGCAGTCGCGACAAAGTCCCGGTACTGAGGCCAGGGGCAACAGATCACTGCGAGCTCTACACCAGGTTTGGTCTTGAATCTCTCCCAGTCGGTAATCCGCTCGAACTCGAGAAGGCTCGGAGAATTGGCGGGGTTCGCAGCGAAATCATGAACAAGAACGCGGCGGCCGCGCCTCATGAGCTGCTGGGCCAGAAACAGTCCTGCCGATTCCTCGGTGATATAGGTGTTCGGCTTGTAGGTTACGCCCAGGACCGCGATCGCGTCGCGCGGGTTCGCCAATTTAACAACGGTCTCGACCAACTCCTGCTTGGTTTGCTCGTTTATCCGGTCCGATGCCTCGGCCAATGGCGCTTCAAGGCCGACCTGACGTGCTGCGTACGCCAGCAGCCTGTTGTCTCGCGGGAAGCAGGGGCCGCCATAGCTCAATCCCGCGCGCAGGTATTTTTTTCCAATCCGGGTGTCATTGCCCAGAGCGTCGAGAATGGCGTGGATATCGGCCCTTGGGTGCCGTGCCGCTATCAGCCGCAATTGATTGGTGAAGCTGATCTTCATCGTGATGTAGCTGTTCAGCGAAATCTTCGTCAGCTCCGCGCTGATGATGGACATGCGGGCAATCCGGGGAGAGTTGCGGTTGTATTTCTTGTAAAGCTCTTCCAGGGCTGCCCCGCTTTCCGGATCCGACTGGCCGATTAACACCAGATCCGGCTCCAGCAACCCATTGACGACGTCGCCGAGCGCAATGAACTCGGGATTGTAGCAGACACCGAAATCCTGCCCGCAGACACCGCCGAGCTCGCGCTCTAGCATGGGAATCAGGACCGCATCCATGGCGCCGGGCGTTGTGGTTGAACTGCAGACAAAGAGATGGCCTTTCTTGCCCGCCTCCCTGATCGCCCTTGCCACCGGCTGCATCGCCTTCAACAAAAACTCGTTGGAAAAGCTTCCGTCCTGCAGACTCGGCGAAGGTGGAATAAAAAAGGTGGCATCAGTCGCGACGGCTTCTCTTGGGTCGAGAGTGGCGCGAAGTCGTGAATGTCCGGCTCGAATCGTCTCAGCGAGTAGCGGCTCCTCAATCGGCGCGAGTCCTTCGTTGATCCTGCTGACCTTCTGCTGATCAATATCCACACCCACAACCTCGAAACCACTGGCTGCCAAAGTTGCCGCTATACACGAGCCCAGCTTTCCCAGGCCGCAAACCGAAACTGTCTTGATCGAGTTGATGCGCCGGTCGTATCTTAGCGCGTTCTCATCACGCTGGCCCCGAAGGAGGTCAATGGTACCCGTGCGCTGCGCTCGCGACCATTTGCCAGCCGATCCGGGCTCGGTTCTCGTAGAGGCATCCATCGGCGTCCTCACCCTGTTTGTTCTACCGTCGTGCGTATTGCAGTCTGAACTGAGCCGACGACTAGATCGGATGGATCAACGGAAATCCGTTCAAGCCAGATCTCGCGCCACCACAAATGGATGGCGCGAGGGCAGAACATCCGTTGACCGCTATAGAGGGCCTTGCAGGTCACCCCTTCCAGGATAACCGCCGGCGTATTCAGTCGCCGCAGCTTTCCGGTCTTTTCGTCCACGAAGCGCTCGACGCAAGCGCTGACGCGAAAGACTTTGCCGCAGAACGGTACGAGTTCGGCATCGAAAGTCAGGCCTCTGTTCGAGAGTCCGACGTCCAGGGTCGCGAGGATCTCGTCGTAGGATTTGACCCGCACGAGGTCGCCGGGCCTGAGATTGAGTTCGATCCTCGGCGTGGCTTGACCGCGCGGAATCCTTCCTTTCAGTCGCGGGAAGGGAGTTCCGCCGGTCATTGCTTGAAACCGATTGTACAGCCAGCGGGCCGGGCGCCCCCATTTGTCGCTGAACGCCAACGTCCCGTAATAGTAGAACAGGTAGAAAAAGCCGCGAGCCAGCTCGGGCAACGTTCGGTTGCCCGATCGATAGGCATCGACGTATTGGCGGACATCCCACCAGCGAAGCGGTCTGGTGTATTTCAGCAGCTCGGTGGCCTGACAACAATATACGGCGTCGCCCCGGGCGTCTTGCCGCCTTGTGGCGGCTGCGATGTTGCTCTCTGTGCAGCAGAGTGATGCGATCGCATTCTCTCCCTGCGATCCAGTATCTCTTGGTGTTATCTGGATCGGTGTCGGACCGTCGACGCGCCTTAGCCATGCCCCCTTCCAGAAAATGAGGCAACCGGCCTGACATCCCCCATAGGCAACGCCGTCGCAACGGATGGCGAGATGATATCCATCGTCCAGCTGTCGCCCCGTATAATGCCCGCTGACCGTATCGCAAGTCTTTCGCGCGGTCTTGTAAATGCGAAAGCGCTGGCCGCAATATCGGAACATCTGGGGCATGAACGGGAGTTCGTCGAGGCGCCCGTTCTTGTCTAGCGTTCTGAGGATTTCCTCTTTGCTTAAAACCTCGACCCAGTCACCTGCACGGGCGTCCATGCTCAATGTCCTTTAAGTCTGTCAAGACGCACCGGTGAGCGTCTTGACTGCAACATGCAAATCCCGGGTCCGAGCATCATCGTATTGTTCTTTCTCTGTCGGGACCACAGGGTGCGGACGTCTTACATGTTAGGGCGGTGTTGCGCTTGAGCGAGCGCCCCTAAGGGGCGAGAGCCTGCTCTTAAGAGGTAATTCTCTGGCCATGACACTTGCGCGCGCTGAGCCGCGCCCTGCTGCAGGCAGTTGCATCGCAGGCGTTGCGGAAACACAAGCAAGCACCGAAAACGCATCGCGGCCGTTGCCGCGCTTAGGAAATGCTGGGTCAGCAGGCGTCCTTGATTTGCTGGGCGGAATGAACATGCTCCAAAGCCCAAACGGCCGCTTGCGTACGGTTCGCGACCTGAACCTTTCTCAGGATCGCTTTCATGTGAACCTTGACCGTCGCTTCCGTAATGTCGCACGTGCGAGCGATGGTCTTGTTGGAATGGCCTTGTACGAGACCATTCAGAATCACGGCCTCTCGCTCAGATAACCTGGGGCCGTTCGGTGGCGACGCTGCGCAAAAGGCCTGGCCCTCATAACCGTTCGCCTTTGGAGCGATGCAACTCGTGATCCTCGGCGTGGGCATGCTGACCACGTTGATCGATTTGCCTTCTGTGCGGTCCGGGGCAGCCGTGTCTGTCTCGGCGCTTGGCTGGCGCACCTTGTCATTCGGGGAGGGACGTGCCGCCGAGCTCCTTGCATTGGCGGTCACAACGACGCGCGCGTTCTCGATCGTAACCAAGTCTAACGTCCTGAGCAGTGTGTCCGGAGATGCAAATAGCGGAACACAGCCGTCAAGTTCTGACGTCAGAAGTTTATGAAAGTCGGCGAGGGACGCATGCTCAAACAGCAGTACGATCTTGCTGCCGGGCCACCATTGGCGAATTCGGCCAGCTTGGGCAATCGCATCGTCCGTAGAGTTTGTGCTGAGGATTACCAGCTTTGGACCATCGCCGACGATTGTCGAGCTGTCGATATCTGCAGTGGATCGGATGCCGCAAACGACACGATACCGGGCTTTTATCAAAGACTCGAGCGCCTCGCGTACGAGTAAATGGGGCTCTATGATGATAGTCGCCGTTCTGCGCGCCATGACGATCCCTCGAGTACCGACTGTTGCTCTGTCGCGGAGCGTTCTTGGCTAGGAACTCCAGCCTGCGTCCTATACCGGTCGCCTCATACGAGGGTGATACCGGCGCACGCCTTTCTGTAAGCCGTCCGGCGCGCGCTTATGTCTGCAAAAGGCCTTAACCAGAGGCCACTAAGTTCAAGCGGAACAAATTGTACAGCTCGCGATCGCGGGAAACGCGTTGGGATTCCGGCTATACGCAGTCTAATAAGTGGTACCTACTATGAATGGGCCGTCCCCTTCTATTTTCGCTTATCCTGACCGGCAGCATCGGGTGTGATTGAGTAGAGAAGAGATGACCGCGATCTTCCAGGAACTGCAATTGCGCGGTCTACGGAAATGCGTTTCGGTGCTATTTGTTTGGCTGCTCGCTGTGTGGGCTATTCAGGCTCGGTCGATAGATCCTGCGGCGGCGCAGTCGGTCGCGAAGGTGTATCGCATCGCAGCCGGCGACAAGATTGGTGTGAACGTCTTCGGCCATCCAGATCTATCGAGCGAAGCAACCGTCGATCAAAGCGGCAACATTAGGCTGCCTTTGATTGGCGAGGTCGCGGCAGTCAGTCTTACGCTGAGCGAGCTCGAACGCAGCATCGCTCAGGCCTTTACAGCCGGCTATGTCCGTAGTGCGACGGTGACGGCCCGAATCGTGGAGCACAGTCCTATCTATGTCTTGGGCCTTGTCCGCTCGCCCGGCGTCTATCCGTACCGTGAAGGGATATCGGTGCTTGGGGCTATCGCGCGCGCTGGGGGTATCAGCGCGTCAGATGGTCAGCAAGGCGCTATGCTTGGGGCGTTGTTGCAGGCGGAAGAGCGTATTCGGCTGCTCGACGCAAGCCGTGTCGTGCTTCTCGCGAAACGGGCGCGGCTGACCGCGCTGCAAAATGGCGATGAAGCGATCGTCTTCCCCGACATGTCGGGGATCGCGATTGATGAAGCCCGCATTGTTCAGATCCGAGACAGTGAACAACGTGCCTTCACGGCCGAGCGACAAGCCGTGCTGCAGGAAACGGAGACCTTGGAAAAGCAGCTTCGGAGGCTGGAAGCCGAGATTGTCTCACTCAAACAACAGACCGAGCTCGAAATGAAGCAACGTACCCTGTATAAGGAGCTGATTGCAGAATACGAGCAGTTGAACAAGACCGGTCTGACACGCAAAGCCACGTACATCGAGGTGAGGCGCGAGGAGGCGCGCATCGATGGAAATATCGGACGTCTTGCATCGGACGCGCTCAAGGCGGAGCTCCTGATAGGTGAATTACAGTTGAAGATTGCCGAGCTGCGTAACGGCTATGAGCGGCGGGTTTCGGGCGAATTGCGCGACACGGAGCGGGCGTTGCTTGACCTCGCAGTCAGTCTTCCCGCGGCACATCGGTTGCGCGCAGCCTATGCGCGTCAAGTCGGCTTGTTGACCGCGGAACAAGCGTCACAGGCAGTCGTGACCGTCATCCGCTCCAGCGGGAGTACGAATATAAAGATTGATGCCGCTGCCGACTTCGCGCTTCAGCCGGGAGATATCGTGCAGATCGGACCGCTGTTTCCGAAAGTGCCTGCATTGGATGAGACCGGCATATACGGTGGAAGAGCGGCCGAAGGCGAGACCTCGTCGGTGGAGGAAGGTGCCCCGACAAGAGTCAATTGAACGCACCCCGTTCTAGCGCCCGGGCAGCCGTGAGTTGGAGCGGCCGCGACGTCTCGCTGTTGGTACGCACATTTCAGGTACCTTGTCGTTGCTCCGCGCGATCAGACCGAGCGCTTCCGTTGTCAGACCGAATTCCAGCCCAAGTTCCTCCAATGACGCTCCCCGAGCGCGTCGGGTGCTGACCGCCCGATTAAGTTGGGAGCGAATGGCCTCGCGCAACGGATCAAAAGGCAGATTCATGGAAGTCGTCCTTCGCGGTTAAGATGGCATCGAGATGAAGCAATCCGCCAAATTTCATTTAACGCACTTGCAAACGGGGACGGCATGGACCACGGCCACGGCCGCAGATGGGTATATTACTGTTTTCCGCGAAGTGCGCTGACACCCCCGCCGAGTGCGACGTGACCCGTGGCTCCTGATTTGAGCTTTGGCGAGGGTTCTGCCCCCGAGCTGTGCGCGTCACACGCAGCCGTCGCGACTACCGACGGTTCGGACGTGTAGCACGAGCTACACCGCGATTCCACATATACGACTCGGTTTATCCATGTCTGAGCGGCGGACAATCGAGCTACCCCTTCTTCGCAATTGAGTGCGCATCTCTACGCCATAACGTCGGGATGGCCGGTAGGCAGAAACCGAGCGTTCGTGACGGAGGAGTCAAATGCCTGAGACAGTGAAGCCCTGGGCATTGGTTACAGGAGCGGGCGGCTTTATCGGCCATCATTTGGTATCGTATCTGAAGGCAGCTGGCTATCGCGTGCGCGGCGTGGACATCAAGCGGCCCGAATATAGCGACACTGATGCCGACGAATTCATGCTGCTCGATCTCCGCGAGCTGAGTAACTGTCAGATCAGCACCGCCGGAATGAAGTTCGTCTACCACCTGGCGGCTGACATGGGGGGAATTGGGTACATCACCGCGTCACACGCCGAGATCGCCCGTAACAATTCCTTGATGACCCTCCATATGCTCGAAGCGGCACGCAACAACAACGTCGATCGATTTCTCTTCTCATCTTCCGCCTGCGTTTATCCCCATGGCTTGCAAACCTGCCCCGAGGTAACGCCGTTGCGCGAAGAGGACGCGTTTCCCGCGCAGCCTGAGGAAGGTTATGGCCTCGAGAAGCTCTATGCGGAGAAGCTCTGCCAATACTATACGGAGGACTATGGTCTTCCAACACGTGTGGTGCGTTTCCATAACGTTTATGGCCCGCTTGGCACCTATGACGGCGGGCGCGAAAAGGCGCCGGCGGCGATGTGCCGGAAGGTCGCCTGCGCTTTAGATCCTGGCGAGATCGAAGTCTGGGGCGACGGCAAACAGACGCGCTCATTCATGTATATCGATGATTGCGTGGAGGGCATCCATCGCATCATGCGGTCGGACTACGGATTGCCTCTCAACCTCGGCACGGATGAGCTGGTTACGGTGGACGGGCTTGCCGACATCGTGATCGGGGTGGCGAGGAAAAGGATCACCCTGGTGCATGATCTCTCCAAGCCTCAGGGAGTGCGTGGCCGGAACAGCGACAATACGAGGCTGCGGGAGGTGCTGCAGTGGGAGCCGCACACGACGTTGCGCAAAGGAATTGTTCCTACCTACCACTGGATTGCGGGACAGGTAGCCGAAGCCTCGGTCAAAGGCATCATGCCGGGCGCCGCGGTCGCTGCGGAATAGGCGCTCCCGGCCAGGAGGAGTTATCGAACCTCTCATGTCAAACGCCGACGCACGCCTTGCCCGTACATTATCGCCGTCCGGCCGCAAGCCATTCGATGTCGGCGGGAGGTCGCGCCGCTGGGCGCTTGCAGATAGCGAGACAAGAAAGCGTCTGCTAGTCGCCGCAATCCGTTTTGCAGGTGATATCGCATCGTGTAGCCTGGCAATTGTCTTGGTCGCGATGACGGCAGTCGCGGCGACCGGCCGGATTGATCTGGCTGACCGCCTGCATCTGGAGATGTGGCTGCTTCTGCTGCTGTTGCTTGGCACCAACTGTTTGGTCGGCCTCTACCGCACCAATGTCAGAGACCCGTTGGAGCGCTTTCGTCTCCGCGCGACCGCAGCGTTGCTCTTCGTCTTCGCAGGGGTCTTGATGGGCCTCCGTGCGAGGTCAATGGTGGAACTGGCGATGGTGCCAGGGGTGGCCGCAGTTGCGCTATTGCTCGGCGTGTGGATTGAACACCTGGTTTACGCGCTGCTCCTAAAGTCCGGTATATATCGTGCGCCAGCCGTAATCCTGGGCAGCGGCACAGCCGGCCGAGCGCTCGCCCGCCTGTTGATAAACCGTCCGCGCAGCGGGCTGCGTCCCATAGGATTCATCGACGACGGCACCTCGCCCGGCGATACCGTCGACGAATCCGCGCCGCGGAAAGCCGCCGGCGACACGGTTGATGCGCTGCCGGTGCTGGGTACGCTCGATGGCTGGTACGCGGACGGCAGGGCGGAAGTCGCGATCGTCCCGGATTGTAGCTGTCTCCCGCCGAGTCCTGCTGCGTTGTATCGGTTGGGTCTAAGGCAAGTCCTGATTGTTACCCGGCTGGGCGACTTTCCAGCTTTTGGCCTTCAGGTCCGCAATGCTGACTGCTTCGTTGCTGTCGAATTGAACGGACAGTCCAGTGGGTACAGCAGGCAGCTCAAGCGTTCCATCGATCTGGCTATCGCGTCCATACTTCTCCTTCTCACTGCTCCACTCATCGGACTGTTTGCTATCGCGATCAAGCTTGTCGATCCCGGCCCGGCCTTCTATGGCCAATGGCGCATCGGCCAATTCGGCCGGCCGATCCGCATTTCGAAACTTCGCACAATGTACAACGACGCCGAGCAAAGGCTCGCGCGCTCGCTCGAAACCGATCCCGACCTGCGAAAGCAATGGCAGCAGCATTTCAAGTTGGATAAGGATGAGCGTATCCTGCCATATGTCGGTCGTCTAATGCGTCGCGCCAGTCTCGATGAACTGCCACAGCTCTGGAATGTCATTCGCGGCAACATGAGCCTGGTGGGGCCGCGACCTTTTCCTGATTACCATGTGAACGCCTTCGACCCTGAATTCAGAGAGCTCAGGGCAAGCGTTCCGCCCGGGCTGACTGGCTTGTGGCAGATTTCATCGCGCAGCGACGGTGACCTCGATGCGCAGCGTGCAGAAGACAGCTTCTATATCAGAAACCAATCTCTCTGGCTCGACCTGTACATCCTGATCGCGACATTGCCGGCCGTGGTTGCTGCAAAAGGTGCAAGGTAGCGCCGAGCGGTCGGATGCCGGACGCGCTAGCGGTTCGGGTCCATTCGTCTGCGTGAAGGAAAAAGGTTTTAAGACGGGATAGAAGTACCACCTATGCGTCATGAACATTATCGAGCAAGCATGTATCATTCGGCCTCGGAGCGCGTGATGTCGGGCGCATCGTTGTTGTACGTCAAATGCAGATGACCTGCGGAGTGACATGCCATGGACGTCCCGGTGGGTTCTGATCAGAAAATTGTGCCAACTACTGGATCGCGCCCGTACGCAAGCCCGCCGCGCCGCGTCCTTGTAACGGGAGGGGCGGGGTTCATCGGTTCGCACCTGTGTGAAAGTCTGTTGCAAACAGGCAGCGAGGTGCTCTGCGTCGATAACTTCTTCACCGGAAGCAAGCGGAATATAGAACACTTGCGCGATCACCCCAGGTTCGAAGTTATGCGGCACGATGTAACCTTCCCCCTCTATGTCGAAGTCGACGAAATCTACAATCTCGCCTGTCCGGCCTCGCCCGTTCACTACCAATGGGATCCCGTGCAGACTACCAAGACGAGCGTGCTGGGCGCCATCAACATGCTTGGCTTAGCAAAGCGGCTGCGAATCAAGGTGCTTCAAGCGTCGACGTCGGAGGTCTACGGCGACCCCGAGGTTCATCCACAATGCGAGTCCTATTGGGGGCACGTCAACCCGATCGGGCCGCGCTCTTGCTATGATGAGGGAAAGCGTTGCGCCGAAACCTTGTTTTTCGACTACAACAGGCAGCACTGTGTGAAGGCAAAGGTTTTGCGAATTTTTAATACCTATGGACCGCGCATGCAGCCGAACGACGGCCGCGTCGTATCGAATTTCATCGTTCAGGCCCTTAAAAATCAGCCTATAACCATCTACGGAGACGGTCTGCAGACTCGTTCGTTCTGCTTCATCGATGATCTGGTCAGGGGAATGATCGCTCTGATGGACACTCCAGACACGGTCTCCGGACCCATCAACTGTGGGAATCCGAGCGAGTTCACGATCCGCGAGCTTGCGGAAAAGGTTATCGACATGACCGGCTCTCGTTCACGGATCGTCCATCGTCCTCTGCCGCAGGACGATCCAAGGCAGCGTCGCCCGGATATAAGCCAGGCACAGGAGCTGCTGAATTGGCAGCCGGCCGTAATGCTGACGGAAGGCTTACAGCGGACCATCGCGTATTTCGAGAAATTGCATTCGAAGGAGGAGGGCGGGCGCGTTCGGAGGAGCCGGCCTGTCGCACGCTTGCGATCACCTGCGAAATCGCACGGCCTGTCGGCAAGCCGTCGAACCGGTGCGCAAGGAGCGATGTCAGCTCTGACCCCGTTCGAATTAAGCGTGGATTGAGGCTGCTACGAGCGGCAGGGCGTAAAATCTGCGGCAGCATCGGTTATTCGTAAGAAGGTTCTGCCTGTCAAAGGGCTGAACGAGGCCTTTGTTCCTCGATCGCAATCAACCGGCCCTTACGGTGCGGCGCGACAGGCGCAGGACGTGTGTCGCTCCGACGCAATTTAGTCCGGGCGTCTCCGGTTGCCTGAACTCAAGCTTGTCTTATCCGCATTTCCGAATGGCTCGCCGACTTTGAAGGTCGATCGCCGGCAACTGCCGTTCCAGTTGCATCTGGGACTCATTGTTTATGGCCCAAATCGCCGCTTGCGTCCGGTTCTGGACTCGGAGCTTGCGCAGGATCGCCTTGACGTGAACTTTGACGGTCGCCTCGGCGATATCTATCTTGCGCGCGATGCATTTGTTTGAGTCGCCTCCGATCATGCACACGAGAATCAATTTCTCCCGCGGGGAGAGGGGGGGCGCGATCGGAGTTTCCGTCGCAAGAAGCATGGGCTCGTCGGATTGGCTGTCTTCGGTGGGGGGGCCTGGGCGGCCGTCGGGATTGAGAACGAATGACAGGAGTTCCGGCGGGAAGATGGTTTCGCCCATCATTACCAGTTCTACAGATTTGATGAACCTGTCGCAGGTGATGGCGTTAGCGAAATATCCGTTGGCACCCGCGCGAAATGCCAAAATCAGCTCGTTCCAGCCGTATTGGTCGGCAACCACCGCAATGCGGGCGTCTGGATGCGTTCTTCTGAACAGTTCGATTTGCGCAAGCGCAGAATCGAAATCATTGCCGGTATTGACAATCAAAAAGAGTGGCGGGTGACGCGCAGCCTTACCCCCGTGCCAATCATCCGCGGATGATACCGATGCCAGGATGCGAAAATTTGCGCTACGCAAGATTTTGGCCAATCCTTCCCTAAGCAAGATGTTCTTGCCAACAAGAACGATAGGAACCGAAAGCTGCTTACGCATTGTGTACTCCGGCCTGAACATCTGACTCGTGGTCAGCCCTCCATTTTTGCGATCTTGTCGGTGGGGAGTTCGTGTCGAAAAAGTGAAGTCTGGGACGCTCCCGCGACTGAATGAGGACTTTTCTAGTTCAATTTAGAGGACATATCGGGGTCCATCCCAAGATACTCTTTAGGTATAAGTGGTACTCTGTTAGATATAGGAAGTACCCTGTCCCGTTGGTCCATAGGCCGGTACTGATCGGACAACGGATCCGGCATGCCGGGTTCGCGCCAGAGCACGCCGCCGACCGTCTCTTTGGTCTTTAGATCGCTGCCGGTCCGCGACTTCCATCATGCGTTTTTTGCGACCGGTTATTGGCAGGATGACATAGGGGGCAGATTTTGCGGGACAGATTATGCTTGTGGCAAGCCAGTTGCTCGCCTGGATTGGGCTTGACGCTACTTCACGCAGCGGTTCGATGCCGGCATGATTGAGGTCAAGGCAACCTCCGACCGCGATCCGCTCGCATTCGAGGTCGTGGTCCGAGACGGCAGCAGTGAGACCCGCCACCGGGTGACGATCGGCAAAGCGACCTGCGAACGGCTGACGGCCGGACTTCACACACCCGAGCGCTGTATTGAGGCGGCCTTCCGTTTCCTGCTCGACCGCGAGCCCAAAGAGTCGATTCTTGAGCGGTTCGACGTCATGATTATCGCGCAATATTTTCCGGAGTTCGAGCGCGAGCTGCCAAGCTATTTTGCGCAATCATGATCGTCCCGGCGCACGGACGTCGCGATCGGACGGCGTTGTTGCTTGCTTTAGAGGAAGCGGCGTGCGCGTCCGACCGTACCCGTATTGTGGCCGCGGCGCGCGCGCTGAATGCCGCCTGATGTCGCACCCTGTCGAAGCGGGCGGGGCAGGCCGTCTGTATCAGACCTGCACAGGCTGACTTCACCTTCGGGCATCGCGAAAGCACCTGTCAGAAAACTCTGACACTCGCAGTGATGGAACGATGTAGGCGCTCAGCGTTTGGTCCGGTGAAACGCAAGGAGGCCGCGATGGATATCGTTCCAGCCCTGATGTTCATGACCCTTGGAGCGGTTCTCCTGTTCGCGATCTTGCAATTTGCAAGCTTCCTGCGGAAGCGCGCCAACCGGCGCGCCGCGAAAGACGCATTGCTGGACTGAGAGAGGATCAGGATGACAACCGATCAATATGCCGATCAACCTGCCGCGATGGCAACCGATCACCCGGTGGCGAAGGTGATGGGCGTCATGTCAAAAATCTGGGACTATCAGCCTGTCGTCGGCCTGGAAGACGAGTGGCGAGCGCATGCCGCCTGGCTTGCGCAGGCGATCGCCACAAACCGGCCGCGCGCCGAGATGGACGCCTATATGAGCCGCGTCCAGATGCTGATGCGCATGAAAGGATCGATGGATTTCCGCAAGATAGTGGATCGCGCCATCGAAGAACTTGCGGCACCGCCCAGCGCGTTCGAGGCGAACCGCGTCGAGAAACTCAATCCGACGGCGGCGTAACCTCGTTTGCTGTTCTTTTGGGGGCTGATTGCGTCGGCACCGCACACCGCGCATGGACGTGAACCGCCTAGACGGCATGGCCTTAGGCGGGTGTGGCCTTGCGACGTGCGCTGCTCCTCCGGTGGCGACCAGCAGCGCTGTGACTCCCTCCGCTGCCGGGCCTCTGTTTCATCGGTTGGAACGTCAGTCAGATTGCCGAGTCGCGGAGGTGCCAGTTGCATCGCGATGCCGCCTGTGTGCCCCGCGCTCGGGTCGCTGCGTTTGTCGCGATGCCGGCGCGTAATTCGCAAGCACCGCTCGTTCCGATATCATAAGAGCTCGTTGAGTATGACCGCCCGTCATTCGGCCGGCTTCTGGCTTTTCAATTCAAGTCTGCTGGCTTTCCATTGCCTTCCCGCAGGCACGGCATCGTCGCAGCCGCTGATCGTGGCGCTGGGCGACAGCAACACCGCCGGCTTCGGCGTCGGCCAGGCCAATGCTTTCCCGGCCCAGCTCAGCGCGATGCTGCAGCGTCGCGGCTATAGCGCCCGGATCGCCAATGCCGGAATATCCGGCGATACCTTCGGCGGCATGCTGAACCGGCTCGATACCAGCGTGCCGGCGGGCACGCGCCTTGTGATCGTGCAGGGCGGCTATAACGACCTGATCCGCGGCACGCCGCGCGATGTCATCATTGCCCGGATGGAGGGCATCCTTTCGAAGCTCCGCGCGCGGCGCGTGCCGGCGATTCTGTGCGGCTTCTTTTTTCCGGAATGGGACGCGGTCGGGCGGACACTCGCGGCGCAATATGGCGCGCGCTTCGTTTCCGGCAGCACGTGCTATTCGCCAAGCCACACCGGGCCAGACCGCCTCCACATGTCTGCGCAGGGACACACGGTGGTGGCGCAGCGGCTGGTGCCGGTGGTTGCGAGCGCGCTCAGCAGTTCGCGGATGCCGCCGGCGCAGCGTGCGGCCGTCAAGCGCGTGTCCCGCAAGCAGTGACCGGCGCCGCGGCGTGAGGCTGCGCGATCGCTTACGCCGTATGCCCGTCGTCGGGGTTCGACGGGGTGTTCTTGCGCTGCTGCGGAGTCATGCGAGCGGGATCGGGCTCGCCCGGCACGCCGCGCGGCCCGAGCCGCTCGCGCTGCATGTCGTCCTCGGTCTTGAGGTGGTCGCGGTTTTCCGAGAGCGGGCGGGGGACTTTCGGCTGGTTCGGCGCCATGGCGAACTCCTGCGTCGGACACAAACGCCCGGCGCGCCGAAAGCGTTCCCTCACGCCTTCTCGAGCGCGATCGACAGATCCTCGATGATATCGTCGGCATGCTCAAGCCCGACCGACAATCGCAAGAAGCCGTCGGTGATGCCGAGGTCGGCACGCGCCTGCTGCGTGATGCGCTGATGCGTGGTTGTTGCCGGATGGGTGATCAGGCTCTTGGCATCGCCCAGATTGTTGGAGATGCGCACGACCTGCAGCGCGTCCTGTACCGCGAAGGCGGCTGTCTTGCCGCCCTTGACCTCGAATGCGACGAGGTTCGAGCCGCCCTTCATCTGGCGCTTGATCACCGCGGCCTGCGGATGGTCGGCGCGGCCGGGATAGATCAGCCGCGTGACCTTCGGATGGTCGGCCAGAAAATCCGCGACCTTGGCGGCCGAGTCCGTCTGCTGGCGCACGCGCAGCGGCAACGTCTCCAGCCCCTTCAGCATGACCCATGCGTTGAACGGCGACATCGACGGGCCGGTCTGCCGGTGCAGGTTGTGGATGTTGTCCTGGATGAATTTGGACGAACCCAGCACGATGCCGCCGAGGCAGCGGCCCTGGCCGTCGATATGCTTGGTGGTGGAATAGACCACGCAATCGGCGCCGAGTTCGAGCGGGCTCTGCCAGAGCGGGGTGGAGAATACGTTGTCGACGGTCAGCGTCGCGCCAGCGTCATGGGCGATCTTCGCCACCGCTGCGATGTCGATCACTTCCAGCGTCGGATTGGCGGGCGTCTCCATAAAGAAGGTTTTGGTGTTGGGCCGGACCGCATTCTTCCACTGATTGAGATCGGTGCCGTCGACCAGCGTCGAGGCCACGCCGAAGCGCGGCAGCAATTCCTCGACCACATAGAGGCACGAGCCGAACAGCGCGCGCGATGACACGATGTGGTCGCCGGCCTTCAGTTGACCCATCAGTGCGAGGGTGACCGCCGCCATGCCGGTCGCGGTGGCGCGGCCGTCCTCGGCGCCTTCGAAATCCGCCATCCGGGTCTCGAACATGCGCACGGTCGGATTGGCGAAGCGCGAATACTGAAAGCCAGGGCTCTCACCTTTGAAGCGCGCTTCCGCTTGCGCCGCATTCTCGTAGACATAGCCTTGCGTCAGAAACAGCGCTTCCGACGTTTCACCGAATTGCGAGCGCAGCACGCCGTGATGCACCAGCCGCGTTTCGGGGCGCAATTTGCGATGCGGCGACGAGGACGAATCCGAAGACATGGCAGGCTCCAGGCACAAAAAATCCCGGCCGGAAATCCGGGCCGGGCACACGTGTCCCCGGCCTTTTAGCGATTTGTTTAACGTGGCTGCAAGCCGGCCGGCTCAAATGACCACGGATCCGAAAAGCTCATACGACGCGGCGATATGCGCGTCAAGGCGGTGCCACTACGCCGCCTTGACCATCTTCGCCGCCTGGATCGCCGCCCACACCCGCGCGGGGGAAGCGGGCATGTCGATATGCCGGATGCCGTAGACCGACAGCGCATCCACGATCGCATTCATCACGCAGACCAGTGCACCGGCGCAGCCGGCTTCGCCGCAACCCTTGGTACCGAGCGGATTGGTGGTGGCAGGCGCCGGATGGCTGGCGAAACCGATGTCCGGAAATTGGTGCGCGCGCGGCATCGCGTAATCCTGGAACGAGCCCGTCAGCAATTGCCCGTCCTCGTCATAGACCGCGTTTTCCATCAGCGCCTGGCCGATGCCCTGGACCACGCCGCCATGCACCTGGCCCTCGACCAGCAGCGGATTGACGATGGTGCCGAAGTCGTTGACCGACACGTAGCGCACCACCTCGACCTCGCCGGTTTCCGGATCGATCTCGACCTCCGCGACGTGGCAGCCATTGGGGAAGGACGACGGCACGCCGTCATTGACGACGCTGGCATCGAGCCTGGCGGGCGTGCCATCGGGTAGCTTCAGTCCGCTGCGGATTTTATCGGCGAGCTCCATGATGCCGATGGCGCGGTCGGTGCCGGCGATCGTGAAGCGGCCGTTGGCAAATTCGATATCGGCGGGCGCGGCTTCCAGCACATGCGAGGCGATCGCCTTGCCGTTTTCGATCACCTTGTCGGAGGCTTCGAGGATGGCGGCCCCGCTTGCCGTGATCGAACGCGAGCCGCCGGTGCCGCCGCCCGCGATCAATTGATCGCTGTCGCCCTGCAGGAGCCGGATGCGCTCGAATGGAATGCCGAGCGCGCGTGAGAGCACCTGCGCATAGGGCGCGGCGTGTCCCTGGCCGTAATCCAGGGTGCCGGTGACGATGGTGACATCGCCGTTGTCCTCGAAGCGGATGCCGCCCATCTCCTTGCCGGGTGGCGCGGTGACCTCGAGAAACGAGCCGATGCCAAGCCCGCGCAGTTTCCCGCGCGCTTCGCTCTCGCGCTTGCGGGCGGCGAAGCCGTCAAGGTCCGCCGCTTCGACCGCCTCGCTAAACAGCGCGGGAAAGTCGCCTGAGTCGTATTTCATGCCGGACGAGGCATCGAACGGGATCTGCGCGGGTGCGATATGATTGCGGCGGCGCAGTTCGAGGCGGTCGATCCCCATCTCCCTGGCGGCGGTGTCGATCAGCCGCTCCATGTAGTAATTGCCCTCGGGCCGGCCGGCGCCGCGATAGGCCGACACCTGCGTGGTGTTGGTGAACATGCACTTGGTGGAGACTTCGAGCAGCGGGGTGCGATAGACGCCGGGCGTATTTTTCACAGCATTCAGGGTGCCGGGCAGCGGTGCGACCATGGCGAGAAACGCGCCCATATTGGCATAGCCCGCCAGCCGCACCGCGAGGAAATGTCCGTCCTTGTCGAGTGCTAGCTCGGCGGTCATCTCGTGGTCGCGGCCGTGCGAGTCCGAGACGAACGCGCCGGAGCGGTCGTCGGTCCATTTCACCGGCCGGCCGAGCGTCTTTGCGGCATGCAGGATGCAGATATATTCGGAATAGACCTGCGCCTTCATGCCGAACGAGCCGCCGACATTGCCGGTCAGCACGCGAACCTGCTCCGGCTTCAGGCCGAGGATATCGGCAAGCTGTCCCTTCATTCCGAATACGCCCTGGCTCTGGGCATGCAGGGTGAAGCGGCCGGTCGCGGCATCGTATTCGGCAACCGCACACCGCGGCTCCATCGCCGCCACCACGAGGCGGGTATTGCGCAGCGACAGCTTCGTCACATGGGCGGCCCTCGCAAAGGCCGCGGCGACCTTCTCGGAATCGCCATAATGATAGTCGAGCGCCAGATTGCCCGGCGCCTCGTCATAGATCTGCGGCGCGCCGGGCTTTGCCGCTTCGCTTGCGAGCGTCACCGCGGGCAGCGGCTCGATGTCGAGAACCACCGCCTCGGCCGCGTCGCGCGCCTGCGTTGCGGTCTCTGCGACGACGAAGGCCACCGGATCGCCGGCGAAGCGCACCTTGTCCGACGCCAGGGCGTAGCGCTGCGGCTTCTTCATCTCGGTGCCGTCGCGGTTCTTGAACGGCACGATGCATTTGAAGGTGCCGTAGCCGGCAATATCCTTTGCGGTAAAGACGCCGAGCACGCCAGGCATGGCCGAAGCCTCGCTCGTGTCGACGCCTTTGATCACGCCATGGGCGTAGGGCGAGCGGACGATCGCGGCATAGGCCTGTCCGGGCAGGACGATGTCATCGCTATAGCTCCCCTTGCCCTGGACCAGGATCGGGTCCTCGGTGCGCAGAACCGGCTGGCCGACCCCGAATTTTGCCGCCGCCCATTTGTCCTCGGTGGAGACATCTTCGCGGATATTCATGCGGGCTCGCGGTTCGGGTGGGGAGATTAGGCAATAGCGTTGGGACAGCCGCCCCGCAAGGATCAGCCGCGGCATGCCAGTCTCCCGGCGGTTGCAGGGCAGCCGCACGGCCCGGTTTTGGCACCAAGCAAGTGCCGCCCGACCGGTTTCCACCGGCGGCCAAACCGGTCTACACTTTGCCCGATCTTTGGACACAAGGCCGCGCGACCTCGGGGAGGGCGTGCGGCAGGGCGAATTTGATGAGCGACGAGGTGCGGGCGACCGGCCTCGATCCCGTGCATGACCGTCTCCACCCGCCACCGTCCCGGCAAACGGAGCGGGGGCAGGGGTTCCGGTCCGGCGATCAAGGGGGTCGAGGCTCGCCCCAGGAGAGGGTGCGGCAAGAACCTGCACCGAACGACGATCATGCGCGCCGAGAGGCGCGCGCAGACTCGCAGGTCATGGGGAGCGACCTTTACGGTCCGACCTATGCCGCGCTCGATCTCGGCACCAACAATTGCCGCCTGCTGGTGGCCCGCGCAACCCATGAGGGCTTCCGCGTCATCGACGCGTTCTCGCGCATCATCCGTCTCGGCGAGGGCATCACCTCGTCCGGCCGGCTGGGCGAGCCCGCCATTGCCCGCGCCATCGAAGTCCTCGGCATCTGCCGGGACAAGATGCGCAATCGCGGCGTCACCCGTTCGCGCCTGATCGCGACCGAGGCCTGCCGGCTTGCCGCTAACGGCAACGATTTCCTCGACCGGGTGCGCGAGGAAGTCGGCATCTCGCTTGAGATCGTGGACCGCGAAACCGAGGCGATGCTGGCGGCGATCGGCTGCACGCCGCTGGTCGATCCTGAGGCCGAAGGCGCGATCCTGTTCGACATCGGCGGCGGCTCCTCCGAGATCGCGAGCCTCGGCCGCCCCAAGGCGTGCCGGCGCGGGCCGCCGGAGCCTTCGATGCAGGGCTGGACCTCCCTGCCGGTGGGCGTGGTGACGCTTGCCGAGCGGCATGGCGGCGTTAGCGTGACCCGCGAGATTTTCGAGGCGATGGTGGCGGAAGCCGCAGATTTGATTGCCCCGTTTGCCAGCGAGCAGCGCAAGCATCCGATCAACGGCCATCTGCTCGGGACCTCGGGCACGGTCACGACCATCGCCGGCGTGCATCTTGGGCTGAAGCGTTACGACCGCAGGCGGGTCGATGGCTGCTGGATGCTGGATGACGAAGTGACCGAGGTCATGGAGCGCCTGCTCGCCATGTCCTACGACGAGCGCGTGTGCAATGCCTGTATCGGCGCCGAACGCGCCGATCTGGTGCTGGCGGGCTGCGCCATTCTGGAAGCGATCCGCCGTGCCTTTCCGAGCGGGCGGCTGCGGGTCGCCGATCGCGGATTGCGCGAGGGGATGCTGGTGCAGATGATGCGCGCCGACGGCGTGTGGCGCGAGGCGGGCGTTTCGTGAAGGCGTCGAAGGGAAGCGGCGGACGCGAGCTGAAGACGCGCGTCAAGACCGGCAAGAACCGCTCGCTATCATCGAAACTGTGGCTCGAACGCCAGCTCAACGATCCGTATGTGGCGCGTGCCAGGCGCGAAGGCTATCGCTCGCGCGCCGTCTACAAGCTGTCCGAGATCGACGACAAGGCGAAGTTTCTCAAACCCGGCGCGCGTGTCGTCGATCTCGGCGCCGCGCCCGGCGGCTGGAGCCAGCTCGCCGCGCAGCGCGTGCGCGCCGCCGACGGCAAAGGGCGTGTCGTCGCCATCGATATTCTCGACATGGACCCGGTGCCCGGCGTCGATTTCATGAAACGCGACTTTCTCGATCCTGCTGCGCCCGACATCCTTAAAGAGCGGCTCGGCGGCAAGGCCGATGTTGTCCTGTCCGATATGGCGGCCAATGCCATCGGCCATCGCAAGACCGACCATCTCAAGATCGTGGCGCTGGTCGAGGCGGCCGCGCTGTTTGCGTCGGAGGTGCTCAAGCCCGGCGGCACCTTCCTCGCCAAGGTGCTGCAGGGCGGCACCGAGGGAGAGCTGCTGGCGATGCTCAAGCGCGACTTCGCTTCCGTGAAGCATGTAAAGCCCGCGGCCAGCCGGCAGGATTCCGCCGAGCTTTACGTGCTGGCGACCGGATTTCGCGGCGGCGGCGACGCGGCCTGACCGCTACCTCTCCTTCGCCAGATTTTTCGCCAGACAGTCTTGGAGCGAATAGCTCGCATCGCAGCGCTTGGCGGCGAGGTCGTCGCTCGCGCCCTTCGCCGCTTCCTGCAACTTGCATTCGGAGACCGCCACATTGGTCTGCAGGTAGCGCATCCGGCAGGCCTGCGGCTTGTCCCGGCCGCGGATGCCCTTGCGCACCAGCGCCTGATAGCGCTTGCGATAGTCGGGATTGTCGAGCCCGATGGCGGCCAGGGCCTTCTCGTATTCCCCCGCCGTGAAAGGCGCAGCATAGCCGCCGAGCGCGGTCAGGGCGTCGAACGCCCTGCGTCCCTGCTTTGGCGCCGGCAGGCTGTCGCGAAATCCCGCGAGCAGCGCCAGGGCGTGCTTGCCGAGGGCCTCCCCTTGCGATTTCTGCGTGGCATCGGCGATGTCGATCTTGCGCAAAGCGTCCCGAAGAGTCGTGGCCTGCTGGCAGACCGGACAGTCGGTTTGCGCGAAAGCAGAACTCGAAAAGGCGAGGAGGAAAGCCAGTATGATCTTCGTCATGAAGCCTCGGCGCCGCGAATGCTGAAGATCAAGTCTATCGCGAACGGCCGAAAAAGTGGTGCAAATCCCGTTCGTTGCGCAGCAGGCACCAGAAATGGCCTGTTTGTCGGCGTTTTTGAGCTTGGAATGCCGGGCAGGCCTGATTTATCGACATTTTTTGCAGTCCGGCCTTGCACTTTGCCTTCGCAAGCCGTTGCGAATCTCTTATGCGAAGTGTTTGCGCACACCGCGCATCTGAGAGGGCATTTTTCCATGGCAGCGAAAGCAAAACCAAAGGCAAAGACGGCGGCGAAGCCGGCGGTAAAGAAGACGGCTGCGAAGAAGTCGGCGGCGCCCAAGGCCGCAGGGCCGAACAAGGTCACGCTCAAGCATCTGGCCGCGACCATCGCCGAAGAGCACCAGATCACCAAGAAGCAGGGCGAGGCGATGCTGAACGATCTCGTCGCGCTGATCACCAAGCATCTGAAGAAGGGCGAGCGCATCCGCTTGACCGGTCTCGGGATCCTTCAGGTGCGCAAGCGCGCCGCGCGCATGGGCCGCAATCCGGCCACCGGCGAAGCGATCAAGATCAAGGCGTCGAAGAAGGTCGCTTTCCGTCCGGCTAAGGAATTGAAGGAAGCGGTCTAGAAGGTTTCGGTTCGCTCATTTCCGCGCAGGCGGAAATGCGGAGCATCTAGCCTCCAGAACGACATGCTCCGAGTCCCCGCCTTCGGGCGGGGACCAGCGGAGCTTTTCGTTTTTTGGTGGATTGTCAGCCCATGCGGCGGTCGGAGGTTTCGGCCGCGGCGATCGGTTCGGCTCTGGTCCCGGGCTCAGCCTCCACCTGCTCCGGCGCGCGGCCCGACATTTCCGCACCGGCATCGGCAGGCAGGCGCCAGAACCACAAGGCCGACGCTGCCGAAATTGCCGCCACGACCAGAAAGGCCGGCGTGAAATCGGCTGCGGTGAATGTGTCGGCCCCGCGAAAGGTCAGCGACATGTCCACCATCAGCGCACCGACCGCGACGCCGGCCGAGATCGACAATTGCTGACCGACCGAAGCGAGCGCCGTAGCGCGGCTCATGCGGCGTTCCTCGATTTCGGCATAGGCGATGGTGTTGACCGCGGTGAATTCCAGGGCGCGGAAAAAGCCGCCGACCAAAAGGATCAGGATCAGCACCGAGACCGGCATGCCGGGCCGGAAGATCGCAATCGCGGCGATCAGCACCGCGCTCAACAGCGCATTGACGATCAGCACGCGGCGGAAGCCGAAGCGCTTGATGGTGCGCGCCGCCACGGTCTTCATGCCAATGGCGCCGAGCGCGCCGGCGAAGGTCACGAGCCCGGATTGAAACGGCGACATGTTGAAGCCGGTCTGCAGCATCAGCGGCAACAGGAACGGCAGCGCGCCGATGCCGAGCCGGAACATGAAGCCGCCGACCACGCTCGCCCGGAAGGTGGCATAGCTTAACAGCGAGAAATCGAGGATGGGGGCAGGGACTTTTTTCGCGTGAACGAGATAGGCCGTCATCGCCATAGCCCCGCCCACGACCAGCGCAACGACGATCTGCCATGGCAATATGTCGAGGCCTGCGACCGACAAGCCGAAGGCGAGACCCGCGACGCCTGCGCCCGCGAGCAGCATGCCCGTGGCGTCGAACGGTTCCTGATGCTCGGCGGGAACCGGATCGATATAGATCAGCACCAGCACGATGCCGATTATGCCGATCGGAATGTTGATCAGGAAAATCCAGTGCCAGGAGGCATAGGTGGTGATAAAGCCGCCGACCGGCGGCCCAACAACCGGACCGATCAGCGCGGGGATCGTGACCCAGGCCATGGCGCTGACCAGTTCTCGCTTCTCGATCGTGCGCACCAGCACAAGGCGTCCGACCGGCGTCATCATCGCGCCGCCCATGCCCTGCACGATGCGCGCAACAACAAAGCCTTCGAGCGAATTGGCGAAAGCGCAGCCGATCGAGCCCAGCATGAACACGAAGATCGCCGCGGCGAAGACACGCCGTGCGCCGAAGCGGTCGGCGGTCCAGCCGCTTGCCGGAATGAAGACCGCGAGCGAAAGCAGATACGAGGTGACGGCGAGCTTCAGCGCCAGCGGGTTCGCGTCGATATCGGCGGCGATGGCGGGCAGCGAGGTGGCGATCACCGTGGAGTCGAGATTTTCCATGAACAGCGCACACGCGACGATGAGCGGCACGAGTCGTGGATGATGCTGCATGGAGGTTCCGGCGGAACGAGGAGACGCGCGTTCTAGCATTTCGGTTTCGATCAGGCGCTGACATCTTGCGCTCGGGGCTGCCATTCCTACATGGCATGCCTGTTGCGAGGCCGCGCTTCCGGCCGGGAGGGCTCTGGAAATGATCTACGTTCTGGCGTTCTTTGTACCGCCGCTGGCGCTGCTGCTGAACGGGCAGATTTTCGCGGCGATCTTCAACGCTGTGCTAATGGTCGTGTTCCTGGTGATCGGTCTTGTGACACTGACGCCGTTCCTGTGGCTGATCGCGCCCGCGCATGCCATGATCGCGATCTACATGCGGAACGAGGATCGCAGGCATCGCGAACTGGTCGCGGCGATCGAGAAGCACGGCCCGCCCGCCAACTGGCGGCGGTAGGCGGAAGCGTCACCACAATCTCCGTTCATTCTCGCGCAATCGGGAATCCAGAGAGGCGTTCGTCCCCGCTGTCGCGGGGACCAACGGGTTTTGGGTATTTGAACGTTAGCGTGGAAACGCGCCGGTGCGCTCGCTCACGACGCAGCAGGCCGACGTCCATCCCCGGTGGCCGCGCCAGCTTACCTCGCACCAGGGATGCGCGGAGCGGCCGTCCTGCGGCGGACGGCATTGGCCGACGATGAGGCCCGTTGCACCGGCGGGGATCGAGACCACCAGCGGAAAGCTCACGCCGGGACCGGTGCGCATGTTGTGAATGCCCTGCGAGACATTGGGCAGGACGCGGTAGGTCTCCGGCGGCAGCGCTGTGACCTGTGGCGATGGGGGCCGCGAGGGGGAGACGATTGCGGGTGGCGCCGCCGCAGCGGGCGGCGCGATCACAGCCTGCGGAGGGGACTGCGGCCGCGCCGATGCGGGTGGTGCGGCGCCATCGGCGCGCGCCAGAAAGATTCGCCCGGGGATCTGATCGTAATAGGCCGGCAATTGCTCATGCCCGACACTTTGCGCGAGCTTCGGTACCTCGATCTGCAATTCCTTCGCGACATCGATCAGGTCGAGGTCCGGCCGCTTCACCAGATCGACGAATAGCCGCGTGAAGACCGAATTCGGATGGGTGTCGTTGTCGCCCAGCCGGTCCAGCGCCTCCTGACCGGCGCCGGCCGAGAACATCACGAACATGCCGCGCCGCGCATCCATGCGCTGCAATCCGCGGGATTGGCCGATGGAGCGGCCGGGCCCGGCCTTGAACGGGTTGTTGCGGCACGCATCGAGGATCATCACGGTGGTGGCGGCGCCACGGTCGCGCAGCCGCTCGGCAATGTCGTCGGCAAGGAAGCCCTCGGTGCGCAGGAGATTGCGCTGGCTCTCGGTGACGTTGGGGATGTCGGTTGGCATCAGGTAGTTGCCGCCGTCGAGCGCCACGCCGTGTCCGGCAAAAAAGAACAAGGCGGTGTCGCCGGGCGAGACCCGGGTCTCGAAATCGACCAGCGCACGGGCCATGCGCGCGCGTGCGACGTCGGTCACTGTGATAACCTCGAAGCCGAGCCCCTGCAGCGTCGCCGAAATCACCTCCGCGTCGGCAACCGCCTTTTCCAGCCGCGACACCTCGGAATAGGCATTGTTGCCGATCACCAGAGCGATCCGCTTGGCGGCGAAGGCCGCCTTGTCTGTCGCGCAGCAGAGGACGATCGCGGCGAGGCCAAGAAGTGCGTGGCGCAAGTGAACGTTCCGTCGGTGAGGCCCGCGCGAAGGATAGGGGATCAGGCCCGCGCGGCCAATAGAGACGGACCGCCGCGCCGGCGGGGCGATCCGGGACCGGCATCACCTTTGCGTCAGACATGCGCGTCAGGCCAGCCGTCTGACGCCGATCCATTGCAGCCATGCGAAGGCGCCGACGGCGGCAGCCTGCGCGACAATGAAGGCCGCGCCGAGCGCGCTGGGCTGAACAAGGCCACTCGCCAGCAGCGCGAGGCTGTCGATCGCCCAGAGCGCGTTATAGGTGGCGATGGCCAGGACCGGCACGCGCGGCGGATCGGCGCGCAGCCCGACAATCAGTACGATCGCCGCAAAGGGCAGGAGACTCAGCCCGGCATAGCGCATCAGCGGCACCGGCAAGCCGAGCAGGTCGGTGAGAGCCTGCGCACCAAGCGCCAGAAGAAGGCCGGTCGCGGCGCTCGCGGCGGCGTCGGCCAGCAGCGCGCGGCGCAGGAACAGGGCGTCGCGGGATGGCTGGATCAGGGCGGTCATCGTTTGTCTCCATACGTTGCGCCGAGCTTCGCGGCCGGCTTGCATTGACCATGGCGCGCGCTCCTCCGCCGGTCGATTACCTGCGAGGTCAAGGAAGCCGGTATAGTGGCACGCTACACAGCGGCATGAACACGATGGCGACGACAACCTCGACTTTCGCGACGTATCTGCGCGAATGGCGGCAGCGACGCCGCATGAGCCAACTCGACCTCGCGCTGGAGGCGGAGATTTCGGCCCGGCATCTGAGCTTCGTCGAGACCGGAAAATCACAGCCCTCGCTCGAGATGGTGCTGCGGCTGGCAGAGCGGCTCGAGGTACCGCTGCGCGAGCGCAATGTGCTGCTCAGCGCCGCGGGCTTCGCGCCGGTCTTTCCGGAGCGCAAGCTCGACGACCCGGCGATGCAGAATGCAAGGCGCGCGGTCGAACTTGTGCTGAAAGGGCATGAGCCGTATCCGGCGCTCGCCATCGACCGGCACTGGACCATGGTCGCCGCCAACGCCGCGGTTGGTCCGTTGCTTGCGGGAGCGTCAGCCGCGCTCCTTGCGCCGCCGGTCAATGTGCTGCGCCTCTCGCTGCATCCCGAGGGGCTGAGCCGCCGGATCGTCAATCTGGCGCAATGGCGGGCGCATCTCCTCGATCGGCTTCGCCGCCAAGTCGAGATCACGGCCGATCCGGTTCTTGCAAGCCTTTTGAAGGAGCTGGAGGACTACGCTTCGCCGCGTCCGGCATGGACCGCCACGAGTTCGGATTTCGCCGATGTCATCGTCCCGTTGCGGCTGAGAACAGGCGGTGACACCGTCCTGTCATTCATCTCGACCACGACCGTGTTCGGCACGCCCCAGGACATTGCCCTGTCCGAACTGGCGCTCGAAACCTTCTTCCCGGCCGACGCGGTCACCGCCGAAATATTGCGCGGGATGGCTGTTCCGGCCTCGTGACGGGCGGCGTCGGGCATGCTATCCGCCCTTGCCAACCTTCGCATTTGAGAGCGGTCGGGCCGCCTTGCAGCAGCCCGAATCCGTCGCTAGGTATGGCAATGGCAAATCCCACTCCGCAAAGCTTGAACGGCGCACTTCGCGAGGCGCTGACCTTCGACGACGTCCTGCTGCAGCCAGGCCTGTCCGAGCTGCTGCCGTCCGAGGTCGATATCCGTTCGCGCATCACCCGCGACATAGCCCTGAACATCCCGGTGGTCGCCTCGGCCATGGACACCGTCACCGAAGCGCGCATGGCGATTGCCATGGCGCAGGCCGGCGGCATCGGCGTGATCCATCGCAACATGGAGCCGGACGAGCAGGCCGCGCAGGTGCGTCAGGTCAAGAAGTTTGAATCCGGCATGGTGGTCAATCCGCTGACCATCGCGCCGGACGCCACCCTCGCCGACGCCTTCGCGCTGATGAAGGAGAACGGCATTTCCGGCATCCCGGTGGTCGAGGGCCGCAATGGCAGGGCCGGCGCGGGCAAGCTGGTCGGCATTCTCACCAACCGCGACGTGCGCTTCGCTACCGACCCGTCGCAACGGGTATCGGAGCTGATGACCAAGGAACGGCTCATCACGGTACGCGAAGGCGTGAGCCAGGACGAGGCCAAGCGCCTGCTGCATCAGCATCGCATCGAAAAGCTGCTGGTGGTGGATGCGGATTACCACTGCGTCGGCCTGATCACGGTGAAGGACATCGAGAAGGCGGTCGCCAATCCGAATGCCTGCAAGGACGAGCAGGGTCGTCTTCGGGTCGCCGCCGCGACCACGGTCGGCGACAAGGGCTTCGACCGCACCGAGCGGCTGATCGCGGCGGGTGTCGATCTCGTCGTGGTCGACACCGCGCATGGCCATTCGCGGCATGTGCTGGAAGCGGTGAAGCGCATCAAGCGGCAATCCAACAAGGTTCAGGTGGTGGCCGGCAATGTCGCGACCGCGGATGGTGCCAAGGCGCTGATCGATTCCGGCGCCGATTCCGTCAAGGTGGGCATCGGTCCGGGTTCGATCTGCACCACCCGCATCGTCGCCGGCGTCGGCGTGCCGCAGCTCACCGCAATCATGGATGCGGTCGAAGCGGCGCGAACGACCGGCACGCCGGTGATCGCCGATGGCGGCATCAAATATTCCGGCGATCTGGCGAAAGCGATCGCGGCGGGCGCCGATTGCGCGATGGTCGGCTCGCTGCTTGCCGGCACCGACGAGACGCCGGGCGAGGTGTTCCTCTATCAGGGCCGCTCCTACAAGAGTTATCGCGGCATGGGTTCGGTCGGTGCGATGGCGCGCGGTTCGGCCGACCGCTATTTCCAGCAGGACATCAAGGATACGCTGAAGCTCGTACCCGAAGGCATCGAAGGCCAGGTGCCCTACAAGGGGCCGACCGCGACCGTGTTGCATCAGCTTGCGGGCGGGCTTCGCGCCGCCATGGGCTATGTCGGCGCGGCCAATGTCGAGGAGTTTCACCAAAAGGCGACCTTTGTGAAAATCACCTCGGCGGGTCTGCGCGAAAGCCATGTCCACGACGTGACCATTACCCGCGAAAGTCCGAACTATCCGGGCCGGGCATAAAGCTCAGCGGGTTATCATGTAGCGGATGGCGTAATCGTCGTTCGCGCCCGCAGGCCGTATCGTGCCGTCCGGATTTTCGAAGCCGTCGATCGGATGCCACGCGCGATAGCCGAAACGGAGCTTCGGATTGGCCGGGAAGGGCGGCTTGAACACGAGCGTCGTGCCGTCCGGCACGGTCACCACGAGTTGCCGGTCGCGGGTATATTTCCAGTCGGGCAAGCCGATCGCAAGCAATGCGCGGTCGGCTTCCTGCCGCCATTCGTTCGGATCTGCGCGGTCGGTGCCGAGCGGGGTGCGCATCTGCGTCTTGATCGATTTCGGATCGGGGAAAGATTGCGTATCGGCCGGAAAGCGGACAAGCGCCCAGCCCGAGGGCGAATGGCCGAGATTCTCCGCGGACCGTGCGGCAATGTTGCCGATCGCAAATCCGCCCGCGATCAGCGCGAAGGCCAAGGCTGAAGCGCCTGCGCCATGCAGCGCCCGCCGGTCGTAACTTTCCTTCCGCAACAGGATCGCAGCGACCAGCGCACTGCCGATCAGCATCATGAAGAACCACGACAGGATGCTGAAGAAGATATAGGCGTCCTTGCCGACCCTGAAAAACCGGATGGCGAGCCCGCCGAAATCGATGACATGGGCGAGCGCGAAGCCGCCCGCGCCGCCGAGAGCCGCCGCAAGATAGACGACAAAGAGCGGTGTCGGGGCTTCGGGCTCACGCCGCAGCCACCGCAAAGCCAGGGCAGCGCCGAGCAAGAAGCCAGCGGTCATTCCGGCAAGTTCGAAGGCGGCGAGCACCGCCGGCGAATTCAGCGGCGCGTCCATATCGTGCGCGCGCAACGTCTCAAAGATTGCCGCGAACACCGCGCTGCCCGCAATCTTGCCGCCGAGCGCGAAGCCGCCAGCGACAAGGACCAGGATGATGGCGCGCCGGATCGTCATCGCCGGTTTCTCATCGCCGCATTCCTATCGCCATGCCGGAACGCGGATGCGGATATCGAAATCCTCGGCCTGTGCGGGTTTGCGCGGCTGCGTTTCCAGCTTGCCGTCGTCGACGTAATCGGCGCGCTGCCACGGACCGAATTTGTCCGAGACAAGCGGAGTCGCCGCAAGTCCGATCCGGAACAGCACGCGCGGCTGGCTGGGCATGCGAAAGACCAGGATCCGTTGAGAGGTGCGCGTATAGAGCGCGATCATGCCGGGAATAACGATGCGATCGTTCTCCAGCCGCGGCTCGCGGAAGGTCGCGCCGCTGCGCTGCGAGCCCGCCTGCATCTCGGCGTCGATCCGCTTCAGATCGGGCGTGGCCATCCCGGCTGGCAGCCGGATCTCGAAATGCATTTGCGGGGCTGCGCCGGAGAAATGTTCGACAGTCGCGATCCGGTAGACGACTGCGGCGCCCGCTATCGCCGCCAATGCAGCCACGGCCGCCAGCGTGCGGCCGGCAAGGTCACCGATCCTGCGATGCTGGCCCTGATAGCGCAGACTGAGCACGATGGCCGCAAAGAAACCGATGGTGCCGAAGAGAAGCCCGACAGCGCCTGTGAAATAGCCCGACGCGCCTTCGAAGCTCGAGATGGAGAGGAGTGCGGCCAAAAGCCCCCCGACCGCGAGTCCGGCGGCAAAGCCGGCGCCAGCGCCGATCACCCCGGCCAGCGCGGCAACGAGCATGCTCACGGAAAATCCCTCGTCATGCGGATCCTTCGATCAAACCTCTGCGACGGCCGGGCGGCAAGTCCCCCGGTCTGGTCGCGCGTGCAAGAGTGCAGGTTCAATCTTCAGCCGGAACGGGAGGGAGAATGCCGGGCTACAGCCAGCCGGTCGGGTCCTCGATCGGCTGGCCGTTCAGCGCACGCACCAGACCGCGCAGGCTGCGGAACAGCTGCCAGATCACGACCATCAGAAGGAGCGGAATCCCGATACTGAAAAAGCTGAGATAGAATGCGATCAGCCCAACGGAGGCGGTGATCCAGAAGGTGTAGATCGCCGAGGTCATGTGCGAGGCATAGGGCGAGCCGCCGCACTGCACCCGCTTCAGATAGGCGATGGCCAGACCGACGAAAAAGGTGACGAGGGTGAAATAGCCGGCAAGGTAGAGCAGCCATACGGCGATGGCGTAGTTGCGCTCTTCGCATGGCTTGACCGGTTCCTGGACCGACATAACGCCTCCGCAGCAATATCGGGCTTATGTGACCAACGCTAGCCGCCGGATCCGGCGCCTATGGATGTCCAGATGATGTAGCGCCGCAGACATGAATCGCCAGAGGCGCATGACGGGTATTCACGGGTATTCCGGAGACTTTTATGCGGGGTTGTCACCAAGCCGTTGCAAAAACTGCTCCGTGACGTCCGCCTCTCAAAGCCAACCCTCGGGATCCGCGATGGGCTCGCCGTTGATGGCCCGGACCAGGCCGCGCACGCAGCGGAAAATGGTCCAGATCGCCAGCGCGATCAGGGCCGGGATGCCGATCAGGACAAAAATCAAGACGATGCAGATAAGGCCGCCGATCAGGGCGATCCAGAACGTCCGGATCGCCGAGGTCATGTGCGATTCATACGGGGTGCCGGCGAATTGCGGGCGCTTCATATAGGCGATGACGAGGCCGGCGATGACGGTGACGACCGTGATATGGCCGCCGAGATAGAGCAGCCATACCGCGATGGTCCAGTTGCGCTCTTCCGACGACGGGACCGGCTGGTTCGGTTGCTGAACCGGTTGCTGATACGACATGAGCCCCCCAAGCCGTAACGGCGCCGACTCGCAAGGAGGGTACCGGCGTGGCTGCAGAGTGTCTATCGAAGACCTCCGCTTTGCGGTATCAGCACGCGTTCAACATCCGGGATCGAACATCATGGAACAGGCGCGCCGGTTCGTACTGGCCTCCCGCCCGGTGGGCGAACCGAAGGAGAGCGACCTTCGGCTTGAGGAATTCGCCATGCCCGTGCCAGGTCCGGGCGAGGTGCTGTTGCGCACGCTGTACCTCTCGCTCGATCCGTACATGCGCGGGCGCATGAGCGACGCAAAATCCTATGCCGCTCCGGTGCCGGTCGGCGGGGTGATGGAGGGTGGCACCGTCAGCGAGGTGGTGGCATCGAACAATCCGGCCTTCGCGGTCGGCGACATCGTGCTCGGCCGTACCGGCTGGCAGACCCATGCGGTGTCGGATGGCGCATCCTTGCGCAAGATCGACCCAGCGCTCGCGCCAATCTCGACTGCAGTCGGCGTGCTCGGCATGCCGGGCATGACCGCCTATGCCGGCCTTCTCGAAGTCGGCAAGCCAAAGGCTGGGGAAACCCTGGTGGTTGCGGCAGCGTCCGGTGCGGTCGGATCGGTGGTCGGACAGATCGCAAAGATCAAGGGGCTCCGTGTCGTGGGGATCGCGGGCGGTGCTGAAAAATGCCGCTATGTGAAGGACGAACTCGGCTTCGAAGCATGCCTCGACCATCGCGCGCCAGATCTGCCCGCGCGGTTGACCGCGACCTGCCCGGACGGCATCGATATCTATTTCGAGAATGTCGCAGGCCCGGTGCTCGATGCGGTGCTGCCGCTTCTCAACAATTTCGCGCGCATCCCGATCTGCGGCACTATCGCGCATTATAACGACACCATGCCGCCGCCGGGACCCGACAAGCTGCCTGCCGTATGGCGCATGATCCTGACCAAGCGGCTGCGGGTGCAGGGCCTGCTCGTCACCGACTTCGCCGCCCTGCATGGCGACTTCCTGCGCGACATGGGCCAGTGGGTGAAGGATGGCCGCGTGAAATATCGCGAAGATATTGTCGACGGTTTCGAGAATGCGCCGCGCGCGCTGATCGGACTTTTGCGCGGCGAGAATTTCGGAAAGCGTCTGGTACGGGTGGCAGAACGGAGCCAATAGATGTCGGTGCAGATGATTTTGTTGCCGCTGTTTGCGCAGGTGCTGCTCACCATTGCGCTCGGGCTGCACATGGCGGTGCGGCGCAGGCAGGCCTTTGCGCAGGGAACGCGCTGGCAGGATATCGCGGCGCGCGAGCCGAACTGGCCGAAGGACGCGATCGTCGCGCACAATGCCTATCTCAACCAGTTCGAGATGCCGGTTCTGTTCTATGTTTTGACCATCCTAGCGCTGATCACCAAGCAGGCGGATTTGCTTTTCGTCATCATGGCCTGGATTTTCGTAATCATGCGCTATTGCCAGGCCGCGGTTTTCGTCACCACCAATCACGTACCCATCCGCGGCGCGTTTTTCGGGATCGGTGTGCTGGTGCTCGTGATCATGTGGGTGATCTATATCGTTCGCATTCTCTCCTTGTCGTGGGTGTAGAGCCTACACCGCAATGATCCCATCCGCGCGCATTGCCGGCGCCATCGAGGTTCTGGCCGACATCGAAGTCAAGCGCAGGCCTGCGGCCGATGCCTTGAAAGAGTGGGGCCAGATGCACCGCTTCGCGGGCTCTGGCGACCGCGCGGCGATTGCGGGTCTCGTCTATGACGCGCTGCGCCGCCGGGCGTCGGCGGCTTACGTCATGGGCGAGTCGACGCCGCGGGCGGTCATGCTTGGCATGCTGCGGCTGGAACGCGGGCTCGATGTGGATGCAATTGCAGCGCTTTGCGACGGCTCGCGGTTTGCGCCTGCACCGCTCAGCGATGACGAGCGGGGCAAGATCGCAACTGCGAATCTTGACAAGGCGCCGCCGCATGTCGCGGGCGACTATCCCGAGTGGCTCGATCCGAGCTTCGCCGCCGTGTTCGGCGAGTTGCGGGCCGAGGAGGGCGCTGCACTCGCCGCGCGCGCCCCTCTCGACCTGCGGGTCAACCTGATCAAGGCAGACCGTGACAGAGCATCTGGAGAACTCGGCGAGTACAATCCCGAGCAAACCGGCTGGTCGCCTTGGGGACTGCGCATCTCCGTTCCGCCGGATGCAAAAAGCCCGGCGATCCAGGCCGATCCAGCCTTCATCAAGGGCCATGTCGAAATCCAGGACGAAGGCTCGCAGCTTGCCGCGCTGTTCTCCGGCGCGCAGCCCGGCGAGCAGGTCGTGGACCTTTGCGCGGGTGCGGGCGGCAAGACTCTCGCGCTCGCCGCGATGATGGAGAATTCCGGACAGCTCTACGCCACCGATACCGACAAGCGCCGCCTCGCGCCGATCCATGCGCGGCTCGAACGCGCGGGCGTCCGCAATGTGCAGGTCCGGACGCCGCGTGGTGCCGCCGAAGTTCTCGACGATCTCTTCGGCAAGATTGATCTGGTGCTAATCGATGCGCCATGCACGGGCACCGGATCGTGGCGGCGCAATCCGGACGCCAAGTGGCGGCTCCGTCCCGGTGCGCTGGAGCAGCGGCGCAAGGATCAGGTGGCGGCGCTCGACCGCGCCGTGCAACTATTGAAGCCGGGCGGGCGGATTGCTTACGTCACGTGCTCGGTACTGGACGAGGAGAACGGCGAGCAGATCCGGAATTTCCTTGCCCGGTGTCCGGCGTTTTCAGTCGAAAAGCCGGAGCAGGTTGCTTCGGCGCTCGGAGAACGCGCGTTCCTGTTTTGCAAAACGGCGCTGCTGACCGAAACTGGTCTGTTGATGACCCCGCGCCGAACCGGCACCGACGGCTTTTTTGTCTCCATGTTGCGACGAGGTTAGCCGACGTCGAATTTCACCCCCTGCGCCAACGGCAATGTCCGGCCGTAATTGATGGTGTTGGTCGCGCGCCGCATATAGGCCTTCCAGGAATCCGAACCGCTTTCGCGGCCGCCGCCGGTGTCCTTCTCGCCGCCGAACGCGCCGCCGATCTCCGCACCGGACGGTCCGATATTCACATTGGCGATGCCGCAATCGGAGCCGCGCGCCGACAGGAACAGTTCGGCCTCGCGCAGATCGCTGGTGAAGATCGAGGAGGCGAGGCCCTGCGGCACCGCGTTGTGCAGATCGAGCGCGGTCTCAAAATCGCTGTAGCGCATGACCCAGAGTAGCGGCGCGAAGGTCTCGTGCTTTACAAGATCGGTTTGCATTGCGATTTCGGCCAAAGCCGGCCGCACATAATAAGCGTCGCCCCATCCGCCGATATCGACGCGCTCGCCGCCGGTCACGGTCGCGCCGCCCGCCTTCGCCTTGGCCAGCATTGTCTGCATCGTGTCGAACGCGCTGCGATCGATCAATGGGCCGACCAGCGTTCCCGTGTCCAGCGGATTGCCGATGGTTACCGACGCGTAAGCGCTCTTCAGCCGCGGCAGGAATTTGTCGTAGATACTGTCGTGCAGGAACAGGCGCCGCAGCGTGGTGCAGCGCTGACCGGCCGTGCCCATCGCGGCGAAGGCGACGCCGCGCAGCGTCAGGTCGAGATCGGCCGACGGGCAGACGATGGCGGCGTTGTTGCCGCCGAGTTCGAGGATCGCGCGGGCAAAGCGCTGCGCCAGGCGCGGCGCGACGGCGCGGCCCATGGCGGTCGAGCCGGTTGCCGAGACCAGCGGCACTTTCGGATGATCGACCAGCAGCTCGCCAAGCGCCCGGCCGCCGATCAGCACCGCGGACAAGCCAACCGGCGTGGTGCCGCCGTCGTCCGCGAAGCGCCGCATCGCGCGCTCGAACAACGCTTGCGTCGCGAGCGCGGTGAGCGGCGTCTTTTCCGACGGTTTCCAGACGATACTATTGCCGCAGACGAGCGCGAGTGCCGCATTCCACGACCACACCGCGACCGGGAAATTGAAGGCCGAGATGATGCCGGTGACGCCGAGCGGGTGCCAGGTCTCCATCATCCGGTGCTCGGGCCGTTCGGTCGCAATGGTCAGGCCATAGAGCTGCCGCGACAGGCCCACCGCGAAGTCGCAGATATCGATCATCTCCTGCACTTCGCCCGTGCCTTCGGAGACGATCTTGCCAGCCTCGATGGAAACGAGCCGGCCGAGCGCGGCCTTGTTCTCCCGCAACTCTTCGCCGAACAGCCGGACCAGTTCGCCGCGCTTCGGGGCCGGGACATTGCGCCAGATCAGGAAGGCGCCGTGGGCGCGCACGATGGCGTCCCGGGCGGCTTCAGGGGAGGTTTCGGCAATCTCGGCGATAATTTCGCCCGTGATCGGCGAGCGGGCTTTCAGGGTGCCATGGTGGCGGTCGAAAGGCAGGCCCAACTTGGCCAGCAGGGCTGCGGCATCGTCGGCAAGGCTGTGTGATTTTGCAGCGGTCATGATCCCGGTCCCGGTGCGGTCGTGTGTGCGCGACTTGCAGCATAACGGGCCGCGAATGTCATGCGGTCCGCAGGCCCTCAGTCAGACCCGGGACGGCCGGTGCCGGACCCGCTTTCCAATCCCAGATTTGCGTGGATATCGGCCGGGAACGGCTCTTTTCGCAGCGTTTTTGGCGCTACCTCTGGGCTGCCGCACATGCCGGTAAAACGGTCTCACTCCCTTCTAAAACCCGGTTCCCCTTTCAGGAATCATGCACTAGAACCCGCCATGGCGCACGCACCCCAGCACGACAAGCTCCTCATCGTCGATTTCGGCTCGCAGGTCACCCAGCTCATTGCAAGACGGGTGCGGGAGGAGGGCGTCTATTCTGAGATCGTGCCCTTCAGCCGGGCGGAAGAAACCTTCCGCGAGATGAAGCCGAAGGCCGTGATCCTCTCCGGCGGCCCGGCGTCGGTGCATGAAGAGGGCGCGCCGCTCGCCCCGCCCGCGATCTACGAGGCCGGCGTTCCGGTGCTCGGCATCTGCTACGGCGAGCAGGCGATGGCGCAGCAGCTCGGCGGCAAGGTCGAGGGCGGCCACCATCGCGAATTCGGCCGCGCCGAAGTGACGGTGACCGACGACTGCCCCCTGTTCGAAGGCGTGTGGGAGAAGGGCCAGAGCTATCCGGTCTGGATGAGCCATGGCGATCGCGTCACCGTTCCCCCGCCGGGATTTCGCACGGTCGCGACCTCGCCGAATGCACCCATTGCCGTGATCGCCGATGACAAGAAGAAATTCTACGCCACGCAATTTCATCTCGAAGTGGTGCATACCCCTCACGGCGCCGCGCTGATCCGCAACTTCGTGCGCAGGATCGCGGGCTTCACCGGCGACTGGACGATGCGCGCCTTCAAGGACGAGGCAATCGAGAAGATCAGCGCGCAGGTCGGCAGGGGCAGGGTGATCTGCGGGCTGTCGGGCGGCGTCGATTCAGCGGTGGCCGCCGTGCTCATCCACGAAGCCATCGGCGACCAGCTCACTTGTGTGTTCGTCGATCATGGGCTGCTGCGCCTCGGCGAGGCAGAGAAGGTGGTGGCGCTGTTCCGCGGCGCCTACAACATCCCGCTGATTCATGTCGAAGCCGAAGACATGTTCCTGAAAGAGCTTGAGGGCATTGATGAGCCCGAAGCCAAGCGCAAGATCATCGGCAAGCTGTTCATCGACGTGTTTGAGGCCGAGGCGAAGAAGCTCGGCGGCGCGGATTTCCTCGCACAAGGTACGCTCTATCCGGACGTGATTGAGAGCGTGTCGTTTACCGGCGGGCCGTCGGTGACCATCAAGTCGCACCACAATGTCGGCGGGCTTCCCGAGCGCATGAACATGAAGCTCGTGGAGCCGTTGCGCGAACTCTTCAAGGACGAGGTGCGCGCGCTCGGCCGCGAGCTTGGCCTGCCCGACGTGTTTGTCGGCCGCCATCCGTTTCCGGGGCCGGGCCTTGCGATCCGCTGTCCTGGCGCGATCACGCGCGAGAAGCTCGATATCCTGCGCTATGCCGACGAGATCTATATCGAGGAAATCCGCCGCCACGGCCTCTACGACGATATCTGGCAGGCCTTCGCGGTGATCCTGCCGGTCAAGACCGTCGGCGTGATGGGCGATGGCCGCACCTACGATTATGTTGTTGGCTTGCGCGCCGTGACCTCGACCGACGGCATGACCGCGGATTTCTATCCCTTCGACATGAAGTTCTTGGGCCATGTCGCGACCCGCATCATCAACGAGGTCAAGGGCGTCAACCGCGTGGTGTATGACGTGACGTCGAAGCCGCCGGGGACGATCGAGTGGGAGTAAGGGGCGGCGTCGCGTTATGAGTGATCTTTGTCGAACGTGTTCGGCGAGGTCAGACGATCCTGCGCCCAGTTGACATACCGCGCGCCTTTCGACATCATTCACCCAAAGGGGTGAATGATGCGCTATGCGGGATCATCGGCGGATCTTGATAGGACGCTCATGGCGCTCGCCGATCCAATCCGGCGGCGCATATTGCAGCGACTGGCCGCATCGGAAGCCCGCGTCACCGAGGTGGCGACCGAGTTTTCGATCTCGTTGAATTCTGTGAGCAAGCACATCCGTTTCCTGGAACGCGCCAAGCTGGTCGAGCGGAACGTGTCCGGTCGCGAGCATATCCTGCGCTTCCGGCCCGAGCCGCTGTCCGAAGCCCAGCAATGGATCGTCACTCAGCAAGCATTCTGGGCGAGTCGGCTTCAGGCAATCGACGACCTTCTGACGGCCGAAGATGCTGTAAACCAGACGCCAAATCCGAGGGAGAAAATTCGTGTCGAGAAGGGTTGAAGCCAAGACCATTCATGAGTTCAAGGCGTCTGCCGAGCGCGTGTTCGACGCATGGCTCGACCCAGCGAAGGTTCGATCATGGTCATCGCAACCCGTCGCGGGACGGGCGCCTTCCGACATTCGCAGGGTCGAGATCGATCCGCGGGTCGGCGGCAAGTTCACTTTCTCGGACATGCGGGAAGACGGCGAAGCGGTGCATTGGGGCTATTACCTGGAAATCGATCGGCCCCGGAAGCTCGTTTTCTCTTGGTTCACGTCGGAGGAGGAGGAGCAGGAGAACAATTCCGTCGTGACCCTGACGATCGAGCCGCTCGCCAGCGGATGCCGCGCGACCATCGTGCACAGCATGGACGAACGCTGGGCTGAATGGGTGAAGCAGACAGAGAAGGGTTGGGCCACCATGCTGAGCCAGATCGACATGGATGTCGCAGCTAAAGATTGAGGCGCAGCATTGAGAGTCCGGCTAGACTAAGCCCCGGCAACGATGATTGCCGGGGCCGATACGGACAGAAGCCTAGCGTCGCACTTATCACGATCAAGGACAGGCTGGTTTCCGCACAAAGCTTCGCAAATATGCCATGAGCTCCGCCCCGCATTTCGACATCGACATGGCCGCGTTCTGGCGCGACCCGTATCCGGCCTACGCGCAATTGCGCAAGGAGGAGCCGATCGCCTTCGTGCCGCAGCTCGGCGGCACGGTGTTCGCCGCGCGCGACGACATCTTCGTCTGCGAGAAGCAGATCGACATTTTCAGCTCGCACCAGCCGCAAGGGCTGATGAACAGGCTGATGGGCCACAATCTGATGCGCAAGGACGGCGATGCGCATATGGCCGAGCGCAAGGCGATCTTTCCCGCGGTCTCGCCGAAAACCGTGAAGGCGCACTGGACCGCGCAGTTCCAGGCGCATGCCGACCGCATTCTGGAGACGCTCGAACCGGGGCGGGAGTTCGATTTCTGCGCTGCCTTCGCGCTTCCATTTTCTGCCGAATGCCTCAAGTCGGTCACCGGCCTGACCAACATGCGCTACCAGGACATGGATGCGTGGTCGCAGGCCATGATCGACGGCATCGCCAATTATACCGGCGTGCCCGAAGTGGAGGCGCGCTGCCATGCCGCCACGGCCGCGATCGATGCGGCGATCGACGACATGATCCCCGTCCTTCGCAAGACGCCGGACCTCAGCCTGCTCAGCGTGATGCTGCAATCCGGCATGCCGATGGAGAGCGTGCGCGCCAATATCAAACTGGCGATCAGCGGCGGACAGAACGAGCCGCGCGACGCCATTGCCGGAACGGTGTTCGCGCTGCTCACGCATCGGGATCAACTTGCGCTGATCCGGTCGGGCGAGGTCTCCTGGCTGCAGGCCTTTGAGGAATATGCCCGCTGGATGGCGCCTGTCGGCATGTCGCCGCGCCGGATCGCGAAGCCGCATCGGGTTCGCGATATCGATTTCGACATCGACGACCGGATTTTCTTTCTGTACGGCTCCGCCAATCGCGACGAGAACCATTTCGAGAAGCCCGAACTGTTCGACATCCGTCGCGATGTCTCAAAGAGCATCGCTTTCGGCGCAGGTCCGCATTTCTGCGCCGGCGCCTTCGCTTCGCGCGCGATGATCGCCGATGTGGCGTTGCCGACGCTGTTTTCCCGGCTACACAACCTGAACCTGGCCGGGAACGAGGAGGTGCGCTTCGTTGGCTGGGCGTTCCGCGGCCTCACAAAGCTGGCGGTGACGTTTGACCGGACCGAGCGACGCTGACATCGGCTTCCGCGCGGGAGTCTTTTCGTCCATCCGTTTCGCAACCTTCGCCTGGATCCATCAAGCGTCGCCTGCAGCCGATTGATCAGCGACAGTGATTTTATCTGGTCGGTCCGTCGCGGATGACCGGATATTCGCGCCGTTTCGAAAGATCCACGAGTGCGCAGCAGTTGCGCCGCGCACTCGGCAGATTGCTGCAAGGTGAAGAACGTGCTCCACCTCGCAGGAAGGCTTAACGAGCTCTAACCGATCTTCGCGAAATTCGCGGCGATCCGCTGCTGCAGGAAGTCGTGGGCCGTCACCGGAGCATAGACCTTGCCCGGACCTTGCACGATGGCGTCGCAATTCGCCTGGCAAAAAAACGGTAGCGAATAGCGCGAGCCGAGATATTCGTGCGCGTGCGGCATCCGCACGCGGTGCAGCGTCGAAAGCAGCTGGTCGTCGCTCCAGCGCTTCAGCATGCCGCCGATATTGCAGGTGACCACGCCGTCCTCCGGCTCGACATCGGTCCAGGCGAGTTCGCCGGCTTCCTTGCCGGGGCAGAGCTGCAGGCCGCCCTGGCCCTTGCGCTGATGCAAGAGCGTCAGACAGCAATAATCGGTATGGGCGCCGGCGCGCCAGCCGGTGAAATCCTCAGGCTTGGCGTCGACCATCGGCAGATAATGCAAGAGCCGCAGCGTCAACTGGTATTCCGGAGATTGCGGATCGTGCGCGTCGGTGAAGAAGTCCGGCGCAAAGCCGAGCTTGTAGGCAAAGCATGACAGCACTTTCATGCCCAGCGCCCAGTTGGCGCGTTCGAAGGCGAGCATCGTCGCCTCGAAGCCCGGCAGGTTGTCGCCGCCCGGCCAGAGCCTTGCCATGCGCGGCACGGTGATCTGATAGCTTTCCTTGTTGTCGGCGGTGCCGGTCGAGGGCCGCACCTGGGCCTTGTATTCCCAGCCCGCATTGGTGCCCTTAAGCAGCGGCAGCTTTTCCTTCACCTCGTGCGGCAGATCGAAGAAGCGCGCGGTCATCGCGAAAGCCTCGTCGATCTGCGCCTGCGGGATGCCGTGATTGACCAGCTGAAAGAAGCCGATTTCGGTCGAGGCATTCCAGAGCTGGTCGGCGATTTCGTGCTTGCGCCTTTCGAAATCGCTCAGATCGATGCGCGGCACGTCGCGATGCTTGGTGGTGCCGATGCCGCCGAAGGTGGTTTCGAGATTGAGTTCGGGCAGGTCATAGGTTGCGGCTGTTGCGGATTGCGTCATGACATTCTCCACACGAGGATTGGCTCTGAAGCCTCAGGTTGCGGGGAGCAGGGATCGTCATGCGGGAGACCGCGATGCTCATTTTCCGGTCCGGACCTGTCCAGATTCCGGGCACGTGAATGGACCACGCATGCGCGCATGCACGGCCTGCCGGAATAGGGGGAAGGAGACAGGAAAAGCGGCATTTTGCTGGCTCCAGAACGATAGAAATCGATCCTTGCCGAGCAATGTCCCGGGCGCGACCGCCCTGACCGCTTCTACTCGTGGAACAAGTTTACCAGTGGGGAAGAGAAGCCCGAAGCCCGAAAAGTCGGCAGGTCGCGCGGCCGTCAGGACGGCGTGAAAGCATTTCGATTAAATGCCGAAGAAACCAAATATCGCGGCGAAGACCGCCGCGATTGCGGCGAGCACGGCGCAAACCGCCGTCGCAATGGCATCCAGGATCGCCGCGATCAGATCCGAGATCGTGCTGGCCGCAACCAAGAGGGCACAGAAACCTCCCGCAATCAGCAGCGACGTCAACAGGCTGAAAGCCAGAGGCCACAACAGCAGGAAAATCAGCCCGCTCACGGCCGCAGCCGTAACGATGCGCCGGGCCGCATCGTTCGGCGACCCGGGCCGTGCAGACCGTTCAAGAGGTGCGCTCATGACCGCCTCTCCCCCATCGCCCCTATAGGCGAGGGGAAGACTACCAATGCGCCTTTCCACCGTCGAGCATGCCGGCAGAATACCGGTAGGCGGCGACTACCCCCACAATTGCTTGCTGGCGATCCGCGCGCCCTCGGCGAGGCTTTCGAATTTCGCCCACATCACCTGCGGATGCACGCGCTGCGTGGTCTCTCCTTGCGCAAAGCCGCAATCGGTGCCCGCGATCAGGTTTTCCTTGCCGATGGCGCCGGCGAAATTGACGATGCGCTCGGCCACGAGCTCGGGATGCTCCACGGTCGTGGTGTGGTGGGTGATTATGCCGGGGATCAGGATCTTGCCGGCGGGGAGCTTCTTCGTCTTCCACAGCTTCCATTCGTGCTCGTGGCGCACATTGGCGGCCTCGATCGAATAGGCGCCGGCCTTCACCTGCAGCATCAGGTCGGCAATGTCGGCAAGGGTTGCGTCGGCGACATGCGGCACATGCCAGCTGCCGAAGCAGATATGATAGCGGATACGGTCCTGCGGGATGCCCTCCAGCGCCATGTTCAGCGCCTCGACGCGCAGCTCGGCCCAGTCGTAATAGGTCTTGCGGCTCTGCTGGGTGAGATGGTCGAACATGTTGGCAAGCACCGCGTCGTCGACCTGCAGCACAAAGCCGGCCTTGACGATTTCCAGATATTCCTCGCGCAGCGCCTTGGCGATGGCGAAGACGTAGTCGCGCTCGCTCGCATAATACTCGTTCTCGGCGTCATAGCCGACGCTAGCGGGCGCCACCGCCGTGAAGAACACGTCCTCGACCTTGGTCTTTTCGAGCGCAGCCTTGAGCGCTGCGATATTGCCGCGGATTGCATCCTGCCCGGTATAGGCGATCGGCCCGACGCAGGCATGCCCCGGCGAGCCCTTCACGCCGCGCGGAAACTGCTCCTTCATGAATTCCGAAAAGCGCACCCGGTCGCGTCCGAGCCAGACGGCTTCGTACATTTTGTCCGGCCGGTATTCGAAGCCGCTGAGCCGCTCGAGGATATAGTTCGCCCAGCCGGACTTGCCGTATTCGCCATCGTTGACGATGTCGATGCCGGCCTTGGCCTGGCGCGCAACGATGTCGGCGACCTCCGCTTCGAGCTTCTTCTGGTCGCGATTGCGGACGGCCTCGATGGCGGCTGCCGAGCGGACCAGGCTGCCGACATGGGTCGTAAGGATACGGTTTTCGCTGCGCTTCATCGTCAATCCTGCGTTGTTTCTTGTTGCATCAAAAAGCGAGGCGCGGCGTCTTTGCCGCGCCTCGGATCGTGTTTGGCCGCCCGCTCAATAGGACGAATTATGCTTGGCGACCGTGGCCTTCAGGTCGTCGAGGATCGCCTTCGGATCGCCGCCGGCCTTCTTCACGTCGGCAGCCCAGTTCTCGTAGATCGGCTCGGCCGACTTTTTCCAGGCGGCGAGCTGATCGGGGCTCAGCGCATAGACTTCGTGGCCCTGCATGTCCTTGATCTTCGGCCGGCCGGCGGATTCGTAATCGGCCCAGGGCGTGGCGATTTTCAGCGCCCAGTCGCTGGAGCAATGCTCGTCCATCACCTTCTTCTGTGCCGGCGAGAGCTGGTCATACTTGGACTTGCTCAGCACCCAGACCTGCTGCGACACATAGATCGGCGCATCGATGTGATAGCGCGTCACCTTGTCGATGCCGAACAAGAGTACCGAGCCCCAGGGCGCGCCGGCACCTTCGGCAACGCCCTTTTCCAGCACGTCGCGGATTTCGGGAGCCGAAGCCTGCACGTTGGTGGCACCCAGATTGCGCATCCAGTTGGCGATGGTGGCATTCGGCGGACGGAACTTCATGCCACTCATGTCGGTCGGCACCTGCACCTTCTTCTTTGTGAAGTGGAAGGAGCCGGGATCGTGCGCGAACATCAGGCAGAACTTGACGTCCTTCATCTCGTTGGCGGCGTAGCGCCGATACCATTCGTCCATGGCGGCGCTGCCCTGCTTGGAATTGTTGAAGATGAAGGGCAGCTCCACCGCCGCCACGATCGGGAAGCGGCCGGGTTCGTAACCTGGATTGGTGTGGGAGATATCGACGATGCCGTCGCGCGCCATATTGTAATGGTCGAAGGCCTTGCCGAGCTGCTGGGCCGGGAAAATCCGCACCGTCAGGCTGCCGTTCGAGGCCTTGTTGATCGAGGCGGCCCATTCTTCGGCAGCCTTGTGCATCGGATGCTGCGGCGGCACCCAATGCGAAAAACGAAGCTCGACCGGTTTGTCCTGGGCCATGGCAGGACCGGCGACGAGGCCGATCGCCGACAGGGCAGTCAGGCACAGAAGGGACTTTCTCATGTTGCTTTCCTCCAATGTTGTTTTCTTTGGACAGGCAGGCGACGTATCGGGCGAATTATACAGCAAGCTTGGTCTTGAATGTGATCAGCGAGGAGCCGGGCACGAGGTGCCGGGTCTGATGGTTGCGCAGCGCGAGTTCGAGATTGCGGCGGGCAAGGCGCGCATGTTCGCGCATCAGGAACTCGGCGCGTTCGCCTTCGCCATCCTCGATGGCGCGTACGATGCAGCGGTGATTGTCCTGCGCAACGGTAAACAGCACGCGCGCCTCCGGCAGGCTGGCCTGCAAGGTCACGAAGGCCGACGCCGAGGCGAAGGGCAGGGCGACCGCGCGCGCGATCTGCCGCGACAGCACGGCGCTGCCGGCGAGATCGACCACAAGCTGGTGGAAGCGGCCGTTCAGTTCGACATAGCGCGAGAAGTTCTGCGCGGTGACGCCCTCGTCGAACACCAGCGCGTCGAGCGCGGCGAGGCAGTCTTTCAGGGGCGCGAGGTCGCGTTCCGGGAGACGCCGCTCAGCGGCGAGCCGCGCAGCGAGGCCTTCCAGCGTGCCACGGATTTCGATTGCGGCATAGATGTCGCGCTCGCTGAAGGCCGAGACGGCGAAGCCGCCGGTTGAGATCGCGTGCGCCAGCCCTTCCTGCTCGAGCCGCATCATCGCGGTGCGGATCGGGGTCCGCGACACGCCGAGACGTTCGACCAAGGCCAGCTCAGACAGCCGCTCGCCGGCCTTCAATTCGCCGCTGAGAATGAGCTCGCGCAGCTTCAAAAGCGCGCTGACATTCTGCGAAGACGGTGCGTCCATTGAGGGCTTTCTCGGGGACTATAGCGGACGGTTCGCTCAGCGTTTCCTGCCACGCAGGCTGTATACAATCTTGGCCGATGTCAACGGGGAAGCCACTCGGATAGCGCGGGTTGCGCCGGACGGATGGCCGCAGATTGTATTCAGCCCACCCCGGTTTTGTGATCCGATCTTGGGCGAGCTCACGCTCCAAATCCGAAGCGCGCCAACGATCGCTGCGACTTTTCGGTAACCGGAATCCGTTGTCCACATCCCGGTCTCCGCGCCTGCGGCCGCTGCGTGATACAGAGCTCAAAACCGGAGCGCACCTGCGATGAGCATCACGATCTATGGCATCAAGAACTGCGACACCATGAAGAAGGCGCGGGCCTGGCTCGACAAGGCCGGCATCGACTACAGCTTTCACGATTACAAGACCGCGGGCATCGACAAGGCGCATCTCGAGCGCTGGAGCAAAGAGGCCGGCTGGGAGAGCTTGCTCAACCGCTCCGGCACCACCTTCCGCAAGCTGCCCGATGCCGACAAGGAAGGCCTCAACGCCGCAAAGGCTATCAAGCTGATGCTGGCGCAGCCCTCGATAATCAAGCGGCCGGTGCTGGAAGCGGGCAAGACGCTAATCGTCGGCTTCAAGCCGGAGGAGTACAAGGCGGCGTTCAGGAAATAGTCGCGGGCGAGGCGCACATTGTTACGCGGCTCATTCGGGTGACAACCATCACCGCGGCGGCGGGATTTGCTCGCCAAACATGCGCGGCCAAAGCCAGGCGAGGCCGCGCCGGACATCATGTTGCTCGCGGAATCGCTGTGGCGGGACCGCCGCGACCACCGGGCTCTGCCGCTGCCCGACCACGAAATTGAAGCTGTAATAGGGCTCCTGGCCCATGCGCAGGTCTGAGACGACGATGCGGCCGTCGCGTTCGCCGACCTTGAAGAGACCCTGCGTGAACCACGCGATGCGCTCGACCGACGGAAAGTCGCGCACCGTTTCATAAAGATCCTCGCCGCGCGGGTAGCGGTCGAAGGTCATTGCCGGCGTTCCGTCAAAGAACGATCTGAAGCCCTCCAAATATCCGTCCGGCGTCACCGCGACCACGCGCCACAGCACGGTGTTGAACGGCGTCGGCGTCACCAGCAGGTGCTCGAGCGTCTGACCCTGCGCCCGCAGCGACGCTTCCGCAATGCTGCGTATATGCGCCTGCGCCACAACGCTCCAGCCGAGATAGAGCGTGCTCACGATCAGGCCTGCGAGATTCCATCGGAAGCCCTTCGCATTGCGCAGCATCAGGGCCGCTGCAATGCCGATCAGGAGCGGCACCGTATAAAGCGGATCGATGATGAAGATGCTGCCGACCGCATAAGGGAAGTCTGTAAACGGCCGCAGCAGCTGCGTGCCGTAGACCGTGAACCAGTCGAGAATGGGATGGGTGATCAGCACCAGCCACACCGCGGCCCACCAGCGCATGACGTTTTCGCGTTCGCGCGCTGCAATCGCCGCAATGAAGGCAACGACGGGCGAGGCGAGCGTCAGCCAGAATAGCGCATGACTTTGCGCGCGGTGCAGGGTGACATTGGCGACGGCGTCGCCGTGATCGTAGAACGCATCGAGATCGGGCAGGGTGCCGACGATGCCGCCGATCAGCGCCGCCTTCCAGGGCTTGGTGCGGCGGTGCATCACCGCGACGCCGATCGCCGCGCCAAGCGCGAATTGCGTCAGCGAATCCATGAAGGCGCTGCCGTCAGTTTCGATGAAACAGTTCGTAGCGGACCGGATTGTCCGGGCATTCGGCGACCCCGCAAATGGCCAAGGTCGACAGGATATTGGCAGCGGCAAGCCCGATCGCAAGGAGCACGGCAAAACGCGCCGCAAGCCCCGGCGTGTCTGCCGCAGCGAACGGCCGGACGTCGAATTGCCGGTCGAGCAGCACGATCAGCGCCAGCAGCACGAGCGCGACGGCGAACAGGATGAACGCCCAGGTGTAATAGTGATAGCCCAAGATCGGGCTGCCATAGCCGGGGTCGCCGGGCAGAATGTGCAGCAGGATCTGGCGTACCGAGACCGCCGCACCCGCGAGCGCCGCCAGCATCGACAAGGCATAATGCGAGGGCCGCGCCCCGAATTTCAGATTGAGGATCGGGCCGATCGCCAGCGCGCACAGAAAGACCCGCTGCAGCAGGCATAGCGGACACGGCAATTCGTTGCGGACGATCTGGATCGCAAAGCCGCCAAGCAGGACCGCGCTCAGAGCGTAGAGCGCGAGCACATTCAGGGTCAGCGCGAGCGGCCGGGTATTCATCTCAGAACGACAGTTTCAGCGGATCGGTGATGTGGTGCGCGAACAGCGCCAATGTCAGCACGAATGCGGCGGCGAAACTTGCCATTGCGATGCGTCGCGGCCCCCACCAGGCGGTTGCGAGGACCGCGGTCCAGACGACGAAGGTTAGAGCGAAGATCATGCGAAGGCCCCAGCCAGCCATAGCTTTATCGTGAGCCGCTGGTCCCGCGAAGGCGGGGACCCAGAATCAAAATACTGGCTTCCCGTTTTCGCGGGAATGAGCGGACGAGAATGCGCTCAATTGATCTTCACATTGCCTGCCTTGATGACCGGCGACCACCGCGCGATCTCGTTGTCGATCACGGCGCGGAACTCGGCCGGCGTGTTGCCGACGGGCTCCATATATTGCGTCGCAAGCTTGTCGCGCACGGCGCGGGTGTTCAGCGCCTCCACGACATCCTTATGGATGGACTCGATCAATGCCGGCGGCGTACCCCCCGGCGCAATCAGCCCCATCCAGGTATCGGCCTCGACATCGACCCCGGACTCCTTCAGCGTCGGAATGTTGGACAGGTAGGGCGAGCGCTTTGGCAGCGACACCGCCAGCAGATTGACCTTGCCGACATCGGCCTGTGGCGTCACGGCAATGGCCGGCAGCACCGTCATATGCACGTCGCCGCGCACCAGCGCGGTCATCGCCGCAGGCGACGACGCATAGGGGATGTGCACGAGCTGCGCGCCGCTCTTCTGGGCGATGGCTTCCATCGTCAGGTGGGACAGCGAGCCGTTGCCGATCGAGCCGAAATTGTATTTGCCGGGATCCTGCTTCAGAAGCGCGATCAGGTCGGCAACGGTCTTGACGCCGAGATCGGGATGCACGGCAAGCGCGCTCGGCATGGTGACGAGCTGGGTGATCGGCGCGATGTCCTTCGCCGGATCGTAGGGCAGCTTGGAGAACAGAAGCGTGTTGATGGCGAGCGGTCCGCCGATCGAGACGCCGATGGTGGTGCCGTCGGGTGCGGCCTTGGCCACGGCATCGGTGCCGGTATTGCCGCTCGCGCCCGGCCTGTTGTCGATGACGAAAGCCGAGCCGGGATATTTGGCGCTCAATTGTTCGCCGAGCAGCCGCGCCACGATGTCGGGGGTCGAGCCCGGTCCGAACGGCACGACGATCCGCACGGTCTTCGCCGGCCAGTCCTGCGCTGTTGCGGGCGTGAGCGCGGCAAGCGTCGCGGCGAAAGCGAGGGCTGCGGTTTTTATCATGGTTCCATCCCGAGAAAGGCCCCGCCTTGTTCCAGCAGGTGCTGCAATTGCGGGACCGGAGTGTGGTGCGGATTGCAGTCTGCGGCAAGCGCCAGGTGCGCGGCGGCGCCTGCGGCCTCGCCCATCACGAAACAGGCGCCTGAGACCCTTGCCGCCGATTGCGCCTCGTGCGTCATTGAAGCGCAGCGTCCCGCCACCATCAGGTTTTCGATGCGATGCGGCAGTAGCATGCGGAACGGCAGATGATTATAGCCGCGCGATGCCGGAATGTCCGGCCATTCCCAGATCACATCGCCCGCGACATGCGCCTCGATCGGCCAGCCATTGACGCCGATGGCGTCGTCGAAGCTCGCGCAGCCCAGCACGTCTTCGCGTGTCAGGCTGTAGAGGCCGGTGATGCGGCGGGTTTCGCGGATGCCGAGCTGCGGCGCGATGTCCACGATATAGGATTGGGAAAAGCCGGGTGCGTTGTCTCGGAGAAATTCAAAGAAGGCCTGCGCCTGCCGCCGGCCTTCGGCTTCGCCGGCGCTCAGCGCGCGTGCATCGGTGCCGTCGACCGCGCGGCCATGTTCGTCCTTGAGTTGCGTGACATTCACCCGCCACTCGGTGCCGTGCAGCATGGGGCGGACGATGGCGCCCTTGCGCGGAAAGCGCGTGCCGCGCTTCTCGGCTTCGTCCATCAGCGCCGGGATCGTTTTCCACGCGTCGCCCGCTGCCGCTGCATCGACGCCGTTCAGGCGGAACATCATGGTCGGGTAGAGCATGTTGCCCGCGCCGTCGCCTGTCTCGAACGGCGCGCCGGAAAAGGCGGCAATGTCGCCGTCGCCGGAGCAATCGATGTAGATGTGCCCGCGCACCGCCTGCCGGCCGGACTTGGTTTCCACCAGCACCGCATCGATACGCTGACCCTGCATCGCGACGCCCGCGGCAAAGGCATGGAACAACACCCCGACCTTGCGCGCCGCCAGAAGATCGTCGGCGGCGATCTTGTAGGCCGCATTGTCATAGGCCTGCGCATAGGTCTTGCCGAAAATCGAATGCGGCGGATTGAGCCCGCCGAGCCGGCCGATGCGCGCTGTCAGATCGTCCGAGACGCCATGCACCACGCGCCGGATCTCGCCATGCACATTGGCATGCAGGCCGCAGAAATTGGTGACGCCCGCCGCCGTGCCCATACCGCCGAGAAAGCCGTAGCGCTCGATCAGGAGCACGCTGCGCCCGAGCGCGCCGGCCGCCGCGCTCGCGGCAATCCCGGCCGGTCCGCCGCCGACCACCACCACATCATATTCGCCGAAGAGCGGCGTCTCGCGTGCGGGTTCCACAAGTGTGGCTGGTCGGGCGGGCTGCGCCATCGCTTGGCTTTCAGGTGAATCGATCGCGCAACGGCATAACGTGGTGGGCGCAGGCTTGCCAGCGGCACGATGGTTCCTTTAACTGGAGTCGTTCCAAAACAGCGCCGGGACGCGCTCCAGGATTATGCCAACCAAGGTCGATTGCAGATGGGTCTTTTTCTCCTCGTGCTTGGCCTGATCGTGTTCTTCGCGCCGCATGTGTTTGTCACACGGCGCGAAGCGCGGGCGAACCTGATCGCGCGGATCGGCGAGAACCCCTACAAGATTGCGTTTTCCGTGATTTCGGCGATTGGCATCGCGCTGATCGCCTATGGCTTTGCGCGCTACCGGGCGACCGAATGGATCAATCTGTGGTATCCGCCGGTCTGGACACGGCACCTGGCGCTGCTGCTGAACTGGGTCGCGCTGGTCTGCGTTGCCGCTGCCTATAGCCCCGGCCACATCAAGCGGGTGCTCAAACATCCGATGCTGGTCGGGGTCAAGACCTGGGCGCTGGCGCATCTGATCGCCAATGGCGATCTCGGCTCGATTATCCTGTTCGGATCGTTCCTGGCCTGGGCGGTGTATGATCGCATCACCCTGAAGCGCCGGGCCGATGCCGGTGCGCCGCCGATCCCGGTCGGTGGCGTCGGCAAGGATGTCATCGCGGTCGCGGCCGGCACCATCGCCTATGCCGCCATTGCGTTCTGGCTGCACACGCTGATCATCGGCGTCCCGGTCATCGGCGGCTGACCGCAGCGCGCGTTCAAGCGAACTGCACCTGCACGTTCCGGTCGCGCATATGCGCCACGGTACACGCGCGCGAGAAATTGTCGGCGGCGATCTGCAGCTTGAAGCGCTCCGGGATGCCGGCCGTGCTCGCGACATCGAGGCTCGCGCCCTGATCCGACAGTCCGCGCACGGTGCAGTCGATGGTCGAGTTGCCGGCATTGAAGCTGATCCGCCCGGCCTTGAACACCCGCCGCAGCATACCGGTCAGATCGGGCTTTTCGGCCTTCCAAAGCTTGCAGGTGTTGCGGCCCGCAGCCTTCGCCGCATAGAGCGCCTCGTCGGCGCGCTGCAAGAGATCGCCGATATCGCGCGCGGTCTCGTCCAGCGCGCAAACCCCGAAGCTCGCGGAAAACCGCAGCGGCGCGTATTTGCCGGGGATCAGGATTTTCGCGATCGCCTCGCGCAGTTTGTGGGCGACGCCCAGCGCCGCCGCGCCGTCGACATGCGGCAGCACGATGGCGAATTCCTCGCCGCCCATGCGGCCGACCAGATCGCTCGCGCGAAGCTCCTGGTGGCACAATTCGATGCAGGCCTTCAGCGCCAGGTCGCCGATGGCATGGCCGTTGTCGTCGTTGATCGCCTTGAAGTGATCGAGATCGAAGGCGATGCAACTGAGCGCATGCTTATGGCGCCGCGCCAGCGCGAAGGCGCGGTCTGCCTCCTGCCGGAACGCCTGGCGCGCCAGCGCGCCGGTGAGCCCGTCGCGCAGGATCAGCGTGCGCAGTTCGAGTTCGCTCATCACGATCCCGGCAAGATCGGTCAGCATCCGCAGATCGTCGCTGCCGAATGCACGAGGCTTGTTATCGAAAGCGCATAGTGTGCCGATCGCGCTGCCGTCGGGTGCCCGCAACTGAATGCCGGCATAGAAGCGGACATGGGGCGGACCGATCACGAACGGGTTGTTCTTGACGCGGTCGTCGGTCAGAGCGTCGGTGACGACCATCGGTTCGTTGAGCTGCAAAGCCAGATTGCAGAAGGACGGGCCCCGTTCGGTCTCGCTGTTGGCGAGACCCTGCCGCGATTTATACCATTGGCGATGGCCGTCGAGGAACGTCACCGTGGCCATCGGCACGTCGAAGATGCGCGCGGTCAGCCTCGTGATGCGGTCGAACGCCTCTTCCGGCGGCGTGTCGAGCACGTCGTATCTGGCGAGTGCGGCAAGGCGTTGGTCTTCCGCCAATACGGCTTCGGTCTGCATGGTTCGGCATCCGGCGCCGGACCTCCGGCGCAGTTCTGCGGATGATCGCAAGAGACCGTTGAGGAACCATTTTCCGCCGTGCTTGATATTTGGTTTATTTGCGCGCCCGGGCGGCGGTTGAGCACGTCCGGTTTAATCCTGGCGGCCGTAATCCTGGCGGCCTTAATCTTGGCGGCGCAGAGCCTTCCCAAATTTTGTCCGATCCGCTACGTCGCTGGGCGAAGAGCCGTGCCGCCGGGAGTGAAGCCACGTGTCCGTCCAGCAAGAGATCAGGCGCCTGACCGCGCCCGACATCCGCGCCCGCAAGGGCGGCGATCCGATCGTGATGCTCACGTCGTATCACGCCCATACCGCGCGGCTCGTCGACAAATATTGCGACGTGATCCTGGTCGGCGATTCGCTCGGCATGGTGATGCATGGGCTTGAGACCACGATCCCCGTGACCCTCGACATGATGATCCTGCAGGGCCACGCGGTGATGCGCGGATCGAAGCGCGCCCTTGTTGTCGTGGACATGCCGTTCGGCTCCTATGAGCAATCGAAGGAGCAGGCCTTCGCCTCCTGCGCCCGCGTGCTGAAAGAGACCACCTGCGGCGCGATCAAGCTCGAAGGCGGCGTGCGCATGGCCGAGACCATCCGCTTTCTCGCCGAGCGCGGCGTCCCGGTGATGGCGCATGTCGGGCTGACGCCGCAGGCGATCAACACTATCGGCTCTTTCAAGGCTCAGGGCCGCGACGAGGCCGACTGGGCGCGGATCGAGGAGGACGCAAAAGCGGTGGCGGAGGCCGGCGCATTCTCGGTGGTGATCGAAGCCGTGGCCGAGCCGCTCGCGCGCAAGATCACCGCGCAGATTCCGATCCCGACCATCGGCATCGGCGCAAGTCCGGCTTGCGACGGCCAGGTGCTGGTGCTCGAAGACATGCTCGGGCTGTCGCCGCGGGTGCCGAAATTCGTCAAGCGCTACGGCGATCTCGGCCCCGGCATCGAAGCCGCGATCAAGGGCTATGCCGACGAGGTGCGAAGCCGCGCCTTCCCCGGGCCGGATCATGTGTATGGGATGAGGAAGAAGGGGTAGGGTCGCGCTCCGCACTCGGCTTGCCGGAGCGCGCATCTTTTGCCACTCGTCGCCGCGAAATCGGGCTCCGGCACCTTGATCACGCTTTCGCGGGTTGCGGCGTTTGACGCCGCGGGACGCATGCCTCAGAATTGAAGGAGCAAGTTGCGTGACCGGAATTGCAAAGTTCGGCATTGCACTCGCACTCGGGTGTTGCCTGTCAACGACATCGCACGCCTCCGACGATGCCACCATCCGCTTAGCCGTCGAGCGCGCCTTTCTTCCCTTGATGAAACAGCATGACGTGCCCGGCATGGCCGTCGGTGTCACGCTCAACGGCAAGCAGCATATCTTCTACTACGGCACCGCCGTGAAGGAGACCGGCGCAAAGGTCGACGCCGATACGCTGTTCGAGATCGGCTCGGTCTCGAAAATGTTCACCGCGACGCTTGCGGCCTACGCCCAGGCGCAGGGCAGGCTGTCGCTCGCCGATCATCCGGGCCGCTTCATGCCGGAGCTGCGCGGCACCGCGCTCGACAAGGTCACGTTGCTCAATCTCGGCACCTACACGGCAGGCGGGCTGCCGCTGCATTTCCCGAACGCGATCAAGACGAATGCGCAGATGACGGCCTTTCTGCAAAAGTGGAAGGCCGCCGTGCCGCCGGGCACGCGCCGCGACTATTCCAATCCCAGTGCCGGGCTGCTCGGGCATCTTGCCGCGCTCGCGATGGGTGGCGATTTCATCCAATTGATGCAAGGCCAGTTGCTGCCGAAACTCGGCATCGCGCAATGCGTCATCCGTATCCCCGAAGCGCAGATGCAGAACTATGCGTCGGGCTACCGGGACAACCAGCCGGTCCGTATGGGACAGGCGGTGCTGGCCGATGAGGCCTTTGGCCTCAAATGCAGCGCGGCGGGTCTCCTTCGGTTTATCGAGGCCAACATGCAGCCGGACAAGCTCGATCCGGCCTTGCGGCGCGCGGTCGAGCAGACGCAGACCGGCTATTTCCGGGTTGGCGGCATGGTCCAGGGGTTCGGCTGGGAGCAGTATCCGTGGCCGGTGGCGCTGAAGCGGCTCGCCGCGGGCAATTCGCTCGACATGGCGCTGAAGCCGCAGGCCGCAAGCCCGATCGATCCGGCGCTGCGCCCAACGCAGCCCACATTGTTCAACAAGACCGGCTCGACGCGCGGCTTCGGCACCTATGTGGCCTTCGTGCCGCAAAAGAAGATCGGCCTCGTGATGCTGGCCAATACTGCCTTCTCGACGCCCGCGCGCGTTGCGGCAACGCATGCGGTGCTGGAGGAACTGACGCCATAGGGCGCAGCTAGCGGATCGCCGCTAGTAGGGCGCAGCAAGCGAAGCACATTGCGCCGCCATGGGGGAACGCGCGCTTTGGCCCAACGCTCCGTTCGGCTAGGCTGCGCCGATTCCGCACTCTGTGCGACTGCCCCAAGGACCCCGCCCATGAACTTCATCGCCGATTACATGAAAGCGATCGATCTCTTGGCGCTGATTGCCGTGGTCGCGATCGCGGCGGCCTCGTTCGCGCGAACCGGCGTGGTCTGGCTCCTTGGCACCGCGCTCGTACTGGCGGTCTGGGGCGCGAGCCGGATTTTCGGCTGGCTGCCGTGAGCGGTTATGCAAACGCAACGACAAGGACGAGGGGCAAGGCCATGCGATACGCAACGATTGCCGCGGTGACACTTTCACTGTGCGCCTTTGCGCCTTTGCAGGCGTCCGCATTCGAATGTCCGGTCGCGGCCGCCGGTGCGGGCGTGACCGACGACGAAGGGCTCGGCGAAACGGGCAAGCTCGAGGCCGCAATCGCTTCGTTGCGCAGCAAGGGCGTGAGCAACCCGATGATCGTCGATGGCCTGATCGGCGCCTATTGTCCTGCGGTCGCCAAAAACGCAGCACTCGGCGATGCCGCAAAGCGCGCCGCGGTGCGAAGCTTCGCCGCGCGCGCGGTCGCCGCGGTCTATGGGCTTGCCAGCGCCGACGCGGTGATCCTCGACGTGCCGCTGCCGCCGGCAGTCGCAAGCGCGGTCAATGTGCGGGCTGCGTCGGAGAAGATCACGCCGGAAGCCTGGGCCGCAGGCGCGGTCGAACGGGCGCTGAAGGCTGCGCCATAGCGGCGTTGGCGCGGCCGCAGTGCCGGTGCGGCACCCCCATTTGCCATGGCGCGACGAGCGGCTGGACATCGCCGCTCGGACGGCGCTCGGCACCGGGGATCGCGGTTTCTACGAGGGTTAATAACCGGGCGGGCGGGTTTTGCCTTGCGGGCGCCATATCGCTAGACTAGGCGTCCTCCGCGCGGGCCGGGGGAAGGCTTTCGCCCGCAAGACGCGTCCGGGGACAGGCACTTGGCCGATATCTTTCACGAAGTCGATGAGGAAGTCCGCCGCGAGCGGATGAAGCGGCTGTGGGACCGCTATGGCCTCTATATTCTGATCCTCGCGCTCGCCGTGGTGATTGGCATCGCCGGCTGGCGCGGCTGGGAATATTATCAGAATCAAAGGGCTGCAGAACTCGGCGCGCAGTTCGAGGCGGCTTCCGCGCTGGCCGAGGCCGGCAATTTTGCGCAGGCCGAGAAGGACTTCGCCCGCATCGCCGCAGAGGGCAGCCGCGGCTATCGGGTTTTGGCGCGGCTGCGTCAGGCCGAAGCCGCGATTGCCGCCGACCGCGCCGGCGCCGTGTCGCAATTCGACGCCATTGCCGCCGACAACAGCATCGACCGGCGCTTCCGCGATCTTGCTGCGGTCCGCGCCGGGCTGCTGATGGTCGACACCGCGCCGCTTGTGGCGATGGAAAAGCGGCTCGAAGGCGTGACGGCGGCGGGGCGATCATTCCGTCACACCGCTCGTGAATTGCTGGCCTTGTCCGCATTTCGTGCTGGCGACAAACAGGCCTTGCAGCGCTGGTCGGATCTGATCACCTCCGACGTCGAAAGCCCGGCGCAGATGCGCGCGCGGGTCGAGGCGATGCTGCTGCTGTCGGGCATGGCGAAGGGGTGATCCGATGGCCGCGCCGCGCCGATGCATGTTGATTGCGGCCGCGCTCTGCGCCGGGCTTGGCCTGTCCGGCTGCGCCAACGGCAATTTCGAACTCGATCCGGCCTATTGGTTCCCGGATGGCAAGAAGAAGCTGCCGGGCGAGCGGCGCGAGGTGTTTCCCGGCGGTGTCCCCGGCGTGACGCAAGGCATCCCGCCGGAACTCATCCGCGGCAATCCGGCCCAGGCCGGGCAGGAACAGGCTCTTGCCCCGCAGGCCGAGGAGCCGCCTCCGCCCGCCGCCGAGGAACGGCCAAAGCCGCGGCCCAGACAGGCGGCGCGGCCGCGTCCGGCGCCGCCGCCTGAGCCGCAAGCGCAAGCCGCACCGGCGCCGCGTCCGGTCCAGGCGGCTCCGGCGCAGCCGGCGCCCGGGGCATGGCCGGCGCCGCAGGCGCAGCAGGCACCGCAGGCGCCCGCGCCGACATCTTCCGGATGGCCGGCGCCACCCGCCGCGGGCACCTTCACCCGCTGATCGCGCAGGCGGCGCGCATCCGGGCGCGCTTGCCGCTAGGATGCCCCCATGATTCCGAAAGTCGTGATCGTCGGCCGGCCCAATGTCGGCAAGTCGACACTATTCAACCGCCTGGTCGGCAAGCGCATCGCGCTGGTCGACGACCAGCCCGGCGTCACCCGCGACCGCCGCGAGGGCACCGCGCGACTCGGCGACCTGACCTTCACCCTGGTCGATACGGCGGGCCTCGAAGACGCCGCCCCGCAAAGCCTCGCCGGCCGCATGCTGGCGCAAACCAAGACCGCCATCGCCGAGGCCGACGCGATCCTGTTCGTGCTCGACTCGCGCGCCGGCCTGTTGCCGGCCGATCGCGGCTTTGCCGATCTGGTGCGCAAATCCGGTAAGCCCGCCATTCTGGTCGCCAACAAGAGCGAAGGCCGCGCCGGCGCCGAAGGCGCGCTGGAGGCCTACGGCCTCGGCCTCGGAGAGCCGGTGCCGCTCTCGGCCGAACATGGCGAGGGCCTGTCCGATCTTTACGACGCGCTGCGCGAGACATTCGACACCTTCGCGCCGGCCGGACACGACGAGAATGCCGAGGCCGAAGCCGAGGAGCCGGAAGACGCCGCCCGCCCGATCCGCGTCGCGGTGGTCGGCCGGCCGAATGCGGGCAAGTCGACGCTGGTCAATCGCCTGCTCGGCCAGGAGCGCCTGCTGACCGGCCCCGAGGCCGGCATCACCCGCGACACCATTGCGGTGCCGCTGGTCTGGCAGGGGCAGCATTTCCTGTTCCACGACACCGCCGGCATGCGGCGCAAGTCGCGCATCGAGGAGAAGGTCGAGAAGCTCGCGGTCTCCGACGCGCTGGAGGCGATCCGCTTCGCGCAGGTGGTGATCGTCCTGATGGATGCGGCACATCCGTTCGAGGAGCAGGATCTGCGCATCGCGGATCTCGTTGAGCGCGAGGGCCGCGCGCTGGTCATCGGCATGAACAAGTGGGACCTGAAGGGCGATGCGCGCGGCTCGGCTGGCAAGCTGCGCGGCGAGGTCGATCACTGGCTGCCGCAGGTCAAAGGCGTGCCGATCGTGGCTTTGTCGGGCCAGAGCGGGGAGGGCATCGACCGGCTGATGCGTGCGGTGATCGATGCGCATGCGGTGTGGAACAGGCGCGTTGGGACCGCCGAACTCAATCGCTGGTTCGAGGAAACGATCGCAGCGCACCCGCCGCCCGCGGTGTCGGGCCGCCGCCTCAAGCTCAATTACATCACGCAGCCAAAGACCCGGCCGCCGAGCTTCGTGATCTTCTGCACCCGCGCCGACGCCGTGCCCGAGGCTTACCTGCGCTATCTCACCAATTCGCTGCGCGAGACCTTCGATCTTCCGGGCACGCCGATCCGCATCACGCTGCGCGAGAAGAAGAACCCGTATGCGGGGCGGGCGACACGGCAGCGGTGAGGGCAGAGCCTGCGGGCGGTGACTTGATCGTCAATGCTTGAATGCGCGACACTAGGTGAAGGGTTTTCCACGAACATCCGCGGCGCGCGCAATTTTGATCAACACGCCGATCCCCTTGTCGGCCCCGACATGCTCCTGTTCGCGTTTGCTCAGCAGCGAGAAAATCCTGTCCTTGACCGGGCCCTCTTCGTGCAGTTCCGCCGTTCCGTAAAAGCGCAGGAAGCCTGAATCCAAAATGCCGTCGCGTTGCGCCTTGAAATTCGCATACATCACGACAACACGGTTATCGCCTTCAAGATTTTCAAGCGCCTTCTTTCGTGAACGCTCCCAGTAAGCCAGGTGGTCGTCGTCGAAGACAACAAGACTGCCCTTCGGGCTGATATTGGGCCCGTCCTTTCCGGTCGTACCGAGTAGGCAGGGATATCCGTCCACCCACGCCTGATTGATGAGGTCCTTGATCTTTGCAGGGATAGGCATCGCCGATGGTCCTTCTGTCACACCGCTTCCGGCAGCGGCTGCATCTCTTCAGTTCAGGATCAGGTTTTGGTCGGCGCCCGGCGATGGTCGCCGGGGCCTTCGCGGAACGGTCAATCCACCTGTGCGCCGGCCGCTTTCACACGTTCACCCCAGGTCGCGACTTCGCTCTTGACGAAATTGGCCGCCTGTTGCGCCGAAAAGCCGGTCAGATCGCCGTTCTTTCTGAGGTTTTCCGTCGCCTTCGAGTCTTCCGTGATCGAATTGATCGCGCCGTTGAGCGCAGCGATCACATTCGCAGGCGTTCCCTTTGGGACCCAGAACCCGACCCATGACGACCCCTCGACTCCGGGGAAGCCGAGTTCAGCGAGCGTCGGACAATTCGGGAGAAGGTGATAGCGCTTTGCAGCCGCTACTGCGAGACACGTCATCTGTCCGCCATCGGCCAGTTGCGCCACGACCGCCCCGGACGCAGTTGCTGCCAGAGCATCGACCTGTCCGCCCAGCACCGCCTGCTGCGCGGGGGCTGCGCCTTGGAACGGCACGTGTACGACATTGACGTTGGCGTTGGATTTGAAAAATCCCATCCATGTCAGGTGAGAACCCGTGCCCGCGCCTGCGCTGCCGAAATTCGCACCACCCGCCTTGGCCAGATCGATGAAGTCGTTCAGCGATTTAGCGCCGCCGGGCTTTGCTCCGAACGTCTCGGGCGCGCGCACCGCGATCGCGACCGGCATCAAGTCATCGAGGAGGGAGTAGTCGAGCTTCTTGTAGAGCGACGCATTTATGGTCAGGGCCGTCGTGCTGACCAGAACCGTATATCCATCTGGTTTGGCGCCTACGACCAGGCGCGCAGCGATATTGGAGGCGGCGCCGCCGCGATTTTCCACTACGACAGGCTGCCCGAGCTTCTTGCTCACATGCTCGCCGACGACGCGCGCGACCACATCGGTAAAACCGCCGGCGGCAAAGCCGACAATGAAGGTGATCCGTTGTGTCGGATAAGTTTGCGCACTTGCTGACGCGGAGATGCTGAGTGCGATAATCGCAGCTCCTACTGCCGCCAGAACTTTTCGACGCGTTCCGCTTTCCATGTTCCCTCCGGTTGTTTTCTGATTTTGCTTTTTGTGGTGCACCGCTCACGCCCCTCGCACCGCGAGACGATCTCCCAAGGCGAAATGAGCATGCCGCTCATCCGCTGCCTCTCATGCGGTCGAATAAGCTTGCGAACTATATTTAAGCAGGGAAAAATTCCAACACTGCGATTTGAAAACCGGCCGCTACAGGGTCGCAGTCAGGGCCGATTTTCATAGCGTCAACTTTGCAACGTCATCATGTTGCTGCATGTGCTCAGCTTGCCGGACCGAACCGGACTTCCGTGCCCCATGGATCGGTGGTTACGAAGCCTCCCGGACTGTCCTCGACGTTCTTGCCGGCAGTGGCCAGCCGTGTCTTCAGAGCATGCATCGCCTGCCGGTCGTTGATCCGCATATCGAACCAGGCAAGCCCTGTGTGCTTGCCGCTGCGGAAGCCGGCGCCATTGCTATGCCAGACGTTCGCGCCGACATGGTGATGATAGCCGCCCGAAGACATGAACGTGGCACCGGTCCTGCGGCGGGTCACGTCGAGGCCGAGTACAGAGCCATAGAATGTCTCTGCCTCGGCGACGTCTCCGACGCGCAGATGAAGATGTCCAATCCGCAATCCGGCCGGTGCGCCGTGATAGATGGCCATTGCAGGATCGACCTCGCGGACAATCGCCTCGATATCCAGCGGGTCGGTTTTTTGGAAAATCTCCGTGCCGTTACGGCGCCACGTCTCCGAGGGGCGGTCGGAATAGACCTCGATTCCATTGCCTTCCGGATCGTCGAGGTAGATCGCCTCGCTCACATCGTGATCGGATGCGCCGGTGATTGGGATGCGGCTCTTTGCGACATGCAAAATCCATCGCGCGAGATCGGCGCGCGTCGGCATTAGAAAGGCCGTATGATACAGGCCAGCCTCGCGCGGATCGTCCGGTAACGCTTCGGGTTGGTGGATCAATTCGATCAAGGGAATGCCGCCAATGCCCAGCGTTGCTGACCGCGCCGTTTGCGTCTGCACCACAAGCCCGAGCAGATCACGATAATAGGCCGTCAGGCGATGGAGATCGCGAACGGCGAGCCCGACAGCGCCGATATAGATCGGCGCGCTAGTGGCACGGGCCGGTATCGATGAGGGGGCGGGTGCGTCCATGTGCTCAACCTATCGGAAATTCAGACGTCAAGGGCTACTTCGAGACTTGCGCCGCGGCACTGATGCCGTTTGATGTATTGCGGCGGGATGGTGCACATCGGTTTGTGCCACCTCCCGGATGATCTGCATCACCGTCCGGCACGCCAGCGTCGTCTTGCCGCGGGGAGACATCGCGAGCGCGACATGGCGGGCGACGGTGGGCGCGACAATGCGCGAGGCCTGCAAGGGCAGGGTGCGCGATGCGCCGGCGATCGCAAGCGGCCCAAGCAACGCATAGACGCCGCCCTGCGCGACGATATTGGTCTGCATGCTGAGCGAATCCGCTTCCAGCACGACGTTGAGCGAGACCTGACGTTCCAGCGCAAGCTCCTCCAGCTGGTTGCGCCAGGCGCTCGGCCGGCAGAACGAGACCAGCGGCAGATCGTGCAGCGCCGCGAACTCGACACTGGCCTGCGCCGTCAGCTTGTCGCCGGCTGCGCTGACGAGGTAAGTCGGCGCGGCAAAAAGATAGGTGTCGCCATTCTTCGGCACCGGACTGGTGCGGAACAGGATGGCGAGATCGACGCTGCCTTCATCGAGCCAGGTTTCGAGTTGCGCGCCCTGGCCCTCGCGCACCGCGACCTGGACCTGCGGATATTGCCGCTTGAGCCGCGCGAACACCGTGGTGAGCAGGGGATGTGCGGTCGAGGGCAGGCTGCCGATCCGCACGCGGCCGATCGGTGTGCCGGAGGCGGTGCGGATGTCGTTGGCCAATTCCTGGGTGGTGGCGATCCATGCGCGGATGCGCGGCGCGATGCGCTCGCCAAGCTCGGTCAGTTGCACGCCGCGTCCGGTGCGGTGAAACAGCCGTCCTCCGCATTCCCGTTCGAGGTCGCCGATGATCCGGCTGATCTGCGGCTGGCTGGTGCCATGGGTGATTGCGACCTTGCTGAGGCTGCCGAACTCGGCGGCATCGATGAAGATCTTCCAGGTGGCGGGATCCATGGGCGGGCTCCAGAGATGCAGATTGAGTATATCTGAAAGATTGGATTTACGTATTCTGTAATATCTAGATTGGCCATAGGGTTTCCTCAGCAGCCAGACGGCCTTCGCAATCCGGCCCATCGCGGCGCAAAACAATTCGCAACAGGAGGAAACCACGATGAAATCGCTCGACCTTCGCGGACTTGTGCCCGCGCCTGTGACTCCATTCACCCGCGACGGGGCCGTCGATCATGCCGCCATCAAGCGGCTCGGCGCATGGCTCGGCAGCTTCAAGGAGGTCAAAGGCCTGACCGTTCTCGGCCATGCCGGCGAGGGCACCTTCATGACGCAGGACGAGCAGGCCGCCGTCATAGAGAGCTTCATCCAGTCGACCAACGGCCGGGTCCCGGTGATCGCCGGCATCACGCTGGAAGGAACCAAGGTCGCCGCCGCCGAAGCCAAGCGCGCGGTCAAGGCCGGCGCCCAGGCGGGCCTCGTCTATCCATCACACGGCTGGCTGCGCTTCGGCTATCAGAAGGGCGCGCCGCAGGACCGCTACCGCGCGATCTATGAAGAGAGCGGCCTGCCGCTGATCCTGTTCCAGTATCCGGACGCCACCAAGGCCACCTACAATCTCGAAACCCAGCTCGATATCGCGGCGCAACCCGGCGTGTTCGCGATGAAGAACGGCGTGCGCAACATGCGCCGCTGGGATACCGAAATCCCGGTGATCCGAAGAGAGCGGCCGGACCTTCAGATCCTGACCTGCCACGACGAATATCTGCTGCACACCATGTTCGATGTCGATGGTGCGCTGGTCGGCTATGGCGGTCTCACGCCGGAGCCGCTGATCGAACTGATCGCCGCCGGTAAGGCCAAGGATTACAAGCGCGCCCGCGCCATCCACGACCAGCTGCTGCCGGTGACCCGCACCGTCTATCATCGCGGCTCGCATATGGAGGGCACCGTCGCGCTCAAGCACGGCCTCGTGACCCGCGGCATTCTCGAACACGCGACCGTTCGCTCGCCGCTGTTGCCGCTTGAGCCGGGCGCCGAGATTGAGATTGCCGACGCGCTGCGCTCGGCCGGCCTCGTCACCGCAAAAGCGGCCTGACCGACGACCACACCAAGGCGCCATCAAGAGCGCCACGAAAGATTTGGCGGCGGAGCGTCGAACGCCGCGCCGCCAGCACCAACTGACGACAATATTTTCAAGGGAGGATCACATGCTTTCACGCCGAAATTTCCTGCGCGCGACGGCGGCCTTTTCCGGTGTTGCGGCCTTGAGCCCCAACGCGCTTGCTCAAACCGCGAAATTCCCGAACCGGCCGGTCCGCGTCATCGTGCCGTTCGCGGCCGGCGGCGGCGTTGACGTCTATGCGCGCCTGCTGACCGAGAAAATGGCGCAGCAAACGGGCGCGGTCTTTGTCGTCGATAACCGCCCGGGCGGCGGCGCCACCATCGGCGGCAATGCCGTCAACACGGCGGCAGCCGACGGACACACGTTGCTGTTCTCGGCAGCGACACATGTCATGGCGCGGCACGTCATGAAGAATGCGCCCTACGATCCGCTGAACGATTTCACACCGATCGCTCGCGTCGGCGAAGCCCCGATGCTGCTCGTCATGACGCCGGACCGCAAGCCGGCAACGGTTGCGGAACTGATTGCCGCGATCAAGAGTGAGCCGCTGAAGTGGAGCTTCGGTACCGCCAATCTCGGTGCGCCTGGCCATCTGGCGACGCTCGCCTTCAACCACGCCGCGGGGCTCGACACTCAGATCGTGGCATACCGGGGCACTGCGCCCGCGCTCAACGATGTTGCGGGCGGGCACGTTCAGCTGCTGATCGATCCGGTGCTGGCACTGCTGCCGATGGCGCGGGACGGCAAGGTCAAAGGGCTCGCGGTCACGTCTGCGCAACGCACCAAATTGGCTCCGGACATCCCGACGGTTGCCGAAAGCGGGCTGACCGGGTTCGACCACGCCTCGTGGTACGGACTATGGGGACCGAAGGAGATGTCGCCCGACGTTGTCGCGGCCCTTAACCAGATGGCCAACAACGCGGTGAAACAGCTCGAGTCCGAGGGACGCCTGGCCAAGCTCGGGATCGAGCCGGTCGTGGAGGATCCGCGCAAGTTTGCGGACTTCGCCGCGAAATATGTCGCGCGCAACGCCGAATTGCTGACCAACGCCAAGTTCGAACCGGTTTGATCGGCGGTGTTAGCCTCATGGGGAGGCGGGCGAGGCCCGGTCTTTAGCAGCAGATCGCTGTCAAGGATCGCGGCTTCGCCGGGGCCGTTCACCGCATGAAGAACGGAGCCGTTCACCGCATGAAAAAGAAATCCTCCGACCCCGATAGCGAGCCATAGGAGAACGGCTGCTGGCGTCGCCGCGTTGCCTCCATGACGTCGTCGCGCACCACATCGAACAGCCGCCGGATTTCGAGCGAGGGCTTTTGCCCGATGCGCCTGACCAGCGCTTCGACGAACGGACTATTGTCGCCCTCGCCATCGAGCGCGACCTCGCCATGCTTGGCGGCATAAACGATCAGCGTTCCGGCTTCCGGCTCGATGCGCGCAAGGCCGCGTCCGAGCGAGCGTGTCGCCATGGTCCGGCGCATCTGGCTTGCGAACGGATTGTCGCGGCAGGCATCGAGGATCACGAGGCGCAAGCGCTTTGCCCCCTCGATCGCGGTCAGGAATTTTCCGACATCGATCGCTTCGAGATCGATGTCGCGGTCGGTCTTGAGCTGCGCGTCCACCGGGATGATGTAGTTGACGCCACCGAACTCGATGCCGTGGCCGGAATAATAGACCGCAGCCCAGTCGGCGCTTTCGGCCTGTCGGGCGAAGTCCCGCAAGGCCCGAAGCGTCTGACCGTGGGTCATGTCGTTCTTCACGACGACCTCCGCAAAGCCGGCATTGCGCAGCGTCGCCGCAAGGACCTCGGCGTCCCGAGGCGGATTCTTCAGAACCGAGGCGTACTTGTAATTCGCGTTGCCGATGATCAGCGCCACGCGCTTGCCGAAGGGTGCGGAAGCGACCGCCTGTTGCCGCGGCTCGGGCTGCTGCAGCGCGTTCGGCTGTTGTGCAGGCTGCCGGGCTGCGGATTGCATAGCCTCGGTGGCCGATTTCAGGCCATTGCGTGCGCGCGGGTTATCGCTGTCGAGCCGCAGCGCCATGCTGAAATCGGCAACCGCCCTTGCCGGCTCTCCGATTGCTTCGAGCGCCACGCCGCGATTGACGAGGGCGCGGGTGTAGTCCGGTTTCAGCCGGATCGCCTGATCGTAGTCGGCGATCGCCTTGTCGTATTCCTTGCGGCTGGCGAAGGTCGCGCCACGATTGTTGTAGGCGATCTCGGAGTTGGGATTCAGTCTGATTGCTTCACCGTAGTCGGCAATCGCCTTGTCGAAATCTCCGTTGGAATCCCAAGCGTCGGCGCGGTTCAGGTAGGCATTTGCATATCCGGGATCCAGCTTGATGGCCGCATCGTAGTCGGCGATAGCCTTGTCATACTGGCGCTTCAACTCCCAGATGATGCCACGATTGTTGTAGGCCACGGCCAGTTTCGGATCGAGCCGGATCGCCATGGTGTAATCGGCCATCGCCTTGTCCGGCTCGTCCTTATCGCGCCATGCATTGCCGCGCGCGTTGTAGGTTGCCGCGTGTTTCGGCCTCAGGCGAAGAGCTTCGTTGTAGTCCGCAATAGCCTTGTCGTATTCGCCCTTCTGCCGATACTCGATGCCGCGATTGAGATAGGCCCATGCGGCCTTGCGGTCCTTGATGATGACTTGCGTACATGCCGCAATCGCGGCATCGCCGCTCGCATTGGTGCAAAGGTCGGAGACGGATTGGCCAAATGCCTGCTGCGGCGCGCCGGGCAGGACGCAGACGCACAGGGCTGCGGCAAGGAAAACGATCGAAGGCAGCGGCCGGCTCATCGAATTGGCTCCGGGAACGGAAAGGCGTTCTGCACAGCGATACAAGGCGCCCCTTCGGGCCCTTGCCCACACTCGACACAGGTATATGACGGCAGGTTATAGTCCGTCGAGACACCAGCAACCCGGAGTGAATTTCGCGTGATCGGTAACAACGGGCCGTGTCCGCGGCCGCTTGCGGGGCTGCGCGTGCTCGATTTCGGACATACCGTCATGGGCCCGTGTGCCGGCGTGATTTTCGCCGATCTCGGCGCCGACGTTGTCAAAGTCGAACCGGCGGAGGGCGATCCGACGAGACGGTTGCCCGGCTTCGCGGCCGGATTTTTTGCGACCTATAATCGCAATAAGCGCTCGATCGGCGTCGATCTCAAGCGGCCGGAAGGGCGGGCGGTCGTTCACCGGCTGGTTCGCGGTGCCGACGTCGTGCTGGAGAATTTCGGTCCCGGCACCATCGAGCGGCTGGGCTGCGGATGGGAGGCGTTGCAGGCCGTGAACCCGCGGCTGATCTTCCTGTCGATGAAGGGCTTCCTGAAAGGCCCTTACGAAAACCGCGGTGCGCTCGACGAAGTGGTGCAGATGCAGTCCGGTCTCGCCTATATGACCGGCCCGCCCGGACAGCCGCTGCGCGCCGGTGCGCCTGTGGTCGATATCCTGGGCGGCGTATTCGGTGTGGTGGCCGTGCTGGCCGCCTTGCGCGAACGCGATCGAACCGGAAAAGGCCAGCGGGTGTCGAGCGCGCTGTTTGAGAGCGCGGTCTTCATGCTCGCGCCCCTGATCGCCGGCAGCGCCGTTATCGGCGAACCCTTGCCGCCGATGCCGACGCGCAAATATGCCTGGGGCGTCTATGACGTGTTTACGGCGCGCGACGGCGGGCAAGTGTTCATCGCCTGCACGTCCGACGGGCACTGGACGCGCTTCTGCGAGGCGTTCGGGTTCGATGCATGGCGGGACGACCCGCGGCTCTCCGGCAATGCGCAACGCTGCGACGCGCGCGACTGGATGATTCCCGAACTGTCGCGCCGTCTCGCGCAGCTCACGCTCGACGACATTCTGGCGAGATGCGAAGCCGCGAACATCGCCTTCGCCCGCGTCGGAAGGCCGGATGAATTGCCGGACGATGCGCATCTGAAGGCGCATGGCGGATTGCTCGCGACCGCAATCGCGGCGATGGGAGAGGGTGTGCTGGTCGATATTCCGGCGCTTCCGGTCGAGCTTGGCGAGGACAGGGCGCGGCCGGCACTTGTCACCCAGCCGCCGCGCATCGGCGAGCATAGCGCGGAAATTCTGCGGTCGGCGGGATTTGACGAAGGCGAGATCGCGGATCTCTTTCGGTCCAAAATCGTGCGCGGCAATTGATCGGTCCAGCGCCTGAAATTTCGCATCGTCAGTCCGGCGCGCGGAATGTCAGCAGCCGCTTCGACGCATAGGCATACACCTTGCCGCTTTCGGTGAACGAAGGACGGCAGAGCGCAACAATATCGCCCGCAACCTGTTCCGGCGTGTCCAGCGTCATCGGGTCCTCGCCGGGCATTGCCTGGGCGCGCATGCGGGTGCGGATCGGGCCGGGCGTGAACAGATTGACGCGCAGCGGGCTGGTTCTGGTTTCCGCTGCCCAGGTCTGAACCAGCGTATTCAGCGCGGTCTTCGATACCGCATAGGGGCCCCAATAGGCGTTCGCCTTCCACGACGCGCCCGAGGTGAGAAACACCGCGCGGCCGGCGTCGCTCTTGACCAGCAACGGCTCCATGCAGCGGATCAGGTGCCAGTTCGCAGTGACGTTGATCGCCATGACCTCGTCCCAGGCTTTCGGCTCGACATGCGATAGCGGCGAGAGCGGTCCGAGAATGCCCGCATTGCCGACCAGGATGTCGAGCTTCTGGTAGCGGTCGAACAATGCGCCACCGAGCCGGGCGATGCCCTCGTGATCCTTCAGGTCGAGCGGCACTAACGTTGCCGAACCGCCGGCCTGCGCAATCTCGTCGTCGAGCTCCTCCAGGCCGCCGACGGTGCGTGCGACCGCGACCACATGTGCGCCTTCTCCGGCGAGAGCCAGAGCGACGGCGCGGCCGATGCCGCGCGAGGCGCCGGTGACGAGAGCAATGCGATCAGTAAGAGGCTTGGTCAAAGTTGTCGCCGGAACCGGTGCGGGGGAGCGGGAACCGCAGCCTTAGTCGACCTCGTCGCGAAACACAAATTCGCTTTCTCTTTACCGCGGCTGCCTAGAACCAAGCCCCCGGTACACACATTTTTTCACCCGTCAGCACGGAGCGGCGCAGATGGACAGCAACCCGGTTCCGGTCGATCGCAGACGCGACGGCCCCGGCGTGTCGCATATCGATCCTGCCGATCCGGCGGCGCCGGTCTACCGGCTGCTCGACCGGTTGCGGCATCCGCTGACATTGCGCGAGCTGATGATCGCGCCGGTCCGGTCCGGCTATATCGGGGATCACCCGCTCGACCCGAAAACGCTGCCGCCATCGGCAGCCGAGCTTTACCCGGATATCGCTGTGACCGAACGGATGGTCCTGTCCGCAGCCGGGCCGATCCGTTGCCAGATCTACGCGCCGCCCGCGAATGGCCGGGCGATGCCCCTCTGCCTCTATATGCATGGCGGCGGCTTCACAGTGGGGCAATCCGAAGACACGGCCTATATCACCAGCCGCATCGCGCAAGAGAACGGCGTGATCGTGGTCAGCGCCAATTACCGGCTGGCGCCGGAATGGCCGTTCCCGGCGGGACTGGAGGATTGCCTTGCGGTCCTGCTCTGGATGCAGGGGCATGGTGGCGAAATCGGCGGCGACCCGGCCCGGATTGCGGTCGCAGGCGATTCCGCCGGCGGCAATTTCGCAGCGGCCCTGCCACTGAAGGCGCGCGACGAAGGCCATCCGGTGCCGCAGGCCGCGATCCTGCTGTGTCCGGTGACCGACTTTCATTTCGAGCAACACGACTCGTTCGAACGGCTCGCGCCGCTCGGTATCGTCTATGACACCGCCTTTGCCGGATTCATCCGCGGCGCCTATGCGGTGTCGCGGCGCAACTGGGACCATCCGTATGTCAGCCCGGCGCGCGGCGATCTGCGCGGATTTCCGCCGGCGCTGGTTGTGTCCGGCGGCGCCGATCCGATGCATGACGACAATGCTGCGTTCGTGAAGAAGCTGCGCGATGCCGGTGTCGCCGCCGAACACCTTGTCCGCGCGCGCATGCCCCACGGCTTCTATTTCTTTCCGGGCGTGCTTTCTGATGGCGAACTCGCCTTCGCCGCCGTCCGGAAGTTCCTGAGCGAGCGGTTCGCAACCCGAGGCCAAGGTTAATGCTTATTGCGCGAATCCATCATCGCAGCGACGTCGCGGGCCTGCGGATCGGATGACGACGACAGCGCGGCCGCGACCGAACCACGGTCTGCCTCGCTGCGGTTCTGACTGAGCTTCAGCTTGCCTTGGAGGGTCTCGATCGTGAGCCGGAAGCCGACAATGGCGCGCAGCTGCTTTTCCATGTAGTCGGCCGGGGCGTCATCAACCCGCCAAGGCTCGGGGAAGGCGGCTTCGTGGCGGTCCGACAATTCGGCGACATGGGCCATGATCGCCGGGTCGGTCTCTCGGAAGGCGGGCGGGATATAGAGCATGGAGGAGCGCGCGCTAGCTCAATCCATCGGCGCCGGCGGCAGGTCGACACCAAGGCCCGCGGCAACCGCGAAAATCTGTTCGGGCCGGTATGGCTTCTGGATGAACTCGCTGCGCGGCAGCATGTCATGGCGCTCGGCATTGCCGCTGGCGTAAATCACAGGTGCGTCCGAGTGGATCGCGCGCACCTCGGCCGCGAGCGACCAGCCATCCATGCCCGGGAGGCGGATGTCGGTGAAGAGTAGATCGAGCGCCTTCATCTGCGCGAGCCGCTCCAGCGCTTCCTCCGCGCTACCTGCGTCAACCACCTCGAAGCCGGACAGTTCGAACTCGAAGGCGATCATTTCGCGCAACAGCGGCTCATCTTCCACCACCAGCACGACAGGACGGCGATCCGGACTCATGGCATGACGCCTCGTATGAACTGAAAGCCTGGGCGCGTATACCGGCCGCGTGGGCTGTGGACCATACCTCATCGTAGCGGGCATGTAAGCCTGTTCAGGCGCGATAAGCGCCGACGCCATCGCCGAGATGCACGTTGTTGGCTTCACGAATTCGTGCGGCCTCCTCGTCATAGAGGAAGGGCAGGAATGCGAAGCGCCGCCCGGACGTCACCGGCGAGACCTCGTGCAGCAGGGAGCAGGAAAACACGCAGGCGCTGCCGGCCGGCGGCTTGAAGCGCCGCGGCCCATATTCGGGGAAGCCGATTTCGCCGCCTTCGAATTCCGCATTCAGGTTGATCGAGACCGCGAACCGGCGATGCGCGGTGCCCGCCGTGGTGTTGTCGCGATGCGCGCGGAAATGGCCGCGATCCTCCGCCGCATAACAGGACACGATGTAGCGCTCCATCCGCGTGACCTTGAACTGATGCACTTTCAGGATTTCCGGCACGATCCGCCGCAGGATGCGGCGCTGGATGTCCTTGACCAGCGCGCTGTCGGAAATGATGTAATCCTTGCGGCGCTTGTGGCTGTGATCGTGGGTGACAACCGTCTTGCCGTCGACCTCGCGCATGAAGCCGGATTCTTCGCCGCCATGCTGCTCGTACAGGCCGATGAGCCGCGTGCAGAAGTCGGGCTCGAACACGTTCGGCAGGATCAGGATCGGTGCCTGCAATTCGAATCCGGCGAATCGCGCGGGCGGCGGCAGCGCTTGCAGATAGGCGAGGACGTCGCCGAACCCGCCCGCCTCGCCGGCAAGCGGAAACGAAGCCATCACCCGCAGCGTCGGATCGAGCACCAGCCAGAAGCGGCGCAGTGGAAATCTCGTCTCCCCCTCGGCGAGGTCGGCAGGCGCGGCGCCGTATTGGCGGGCGATCGAAAGATCATGATCGAGGAAATGGCGGATGCCGGGCAGCATGTCCTCGATGCGGCCTTCGGCCTCGTCGCGCGGATCGGCGCTGACGCCAAAGAAGCAAATGTTGGTGTCGTCGAAAATATCCCGACCGGCGATCGCGGCATCCAGTGCCGTGCGGCCGAGCGGGTCGGCGGTGCTGCCATAGAAGCACAGCACAATGTAGCGGCCTCCGGCGGCGCTGAAAGCGTAGCGCGGATTGGACAGCGAGCGCTGATGAAACCAAGGCGCCGGGTCGCCGGGCAGGAGGGCAGCGTAGGGTCTGGATGTGGCAGCGGGCTCGCTCATGGCCCGGCGAGACTAGCCCGCGACGGCCGGCAGATACATTTGCTGCGACGTCGCAGTGTCGCGGGCGGCTCAACTCGCCTCGGCCAGAAGCGACAATTGCCGCGGCGTGTGGGCGGCGGCGGTCATGTCGGTCAGCGCGGTCGGATATTCGCCGGTGAAGCAATGGTCGGTGAATTGCGGCCGGTCGGGGTCGCGGCTCTCGTGGCCCATCGAACGATAGATGCCGTTGACCGAGAGGAAGGCCAGCGAATCCGCGCCGATAAACGCGCGCATCTCTTCCAGCGTGTGGGTCGCTGCCAGCAGCTTGTCCCGGTCCGGCGTATCGATGCCGTAATAATCGGGGTGCGTGATCGGCGGCGAGGCGATTCGGAAATGCACTTCCCTGGCGCCGGCGTCGCGCATCATCTGCACGATCTTGGTCGAGGTGGTGCCGCGCACGATCGAATCGTCGACCAGCACGATGCGCTTGCCGGACACGACGGCGCGGTTGGCGTTGTGCTTGAGACGCACGCCGAGCTGGCGGATCTGCTGGGTCGGCTCGATGAAGGTGCGCCCGACATAGTGGTTGCGGATGATGCCGAGATCGAATGGCAGGCCGGATTGCTGGGCATAGCCGAGTGCGGCCGGCACGCCGGAATCGGGGACCGGCACCACGACATCGGCATCGGCCGGCGCTTCGCGCGCCAGCTCGCCGCCCATGGTCTTGCGCACTTCATAGACCGGACGGCCGCCGATGATCGAATCCGGACGCGCGAAATAGATATATTCGAAGATACAGGGCCGCGGCGCGGTCGGTGGAAACGGCTTGTGCGAATGCGCGCCCTTGTCGTCGAATACGATGACTTCGCCATTCTCGATGTCGCGCACATATTTCGCGCCGATGATGTCGAGCGCGCAGGTCTCGGATGCGAGGATAGGGCAGCCGTCCAGCGTGCCCAGCACCAGCGGACGGATGCCGAGCGGATCGCGCGCGCCAACGAGCTTCTTGTTAGTAAGGCCGACGAAGGAATAGGCGCCCTCCAGCGCGCGCAGTCCATCGATGAAGCGGTCGACGAAGCGCGCCTTGCGTGAACGCGCCACGAGATGAAGGATCACCTCTGTGTCGGTGGTCGACTGCATGATCGCGCCCTCGCGGACGAGTTCCCGGCGCAGCGTCAGGCCGTTGGTCAGATTGCCGTTATGGCCGATGGCAAGTCCGAACGGATCGAGCTCGGCGAACAGCGGCTGCACGTTGCGCAGCAGCGTCTCGCCGGTGGTCGAATAGCGGACATGGCCGACTGCCGACATGCCGGGCAGCCGGTCGATCACCTTGCGCTCGGAGAAATGGTCGCCGACGAGGCCCAGTCGGCGTTCGGAATGGAACCGATGACCGTCGAAGGACACGATGCCGGCGGCTTCCTGGCCGCGGTGCTGGAGCGCGTGCAGGCCGAGTGCGGTGATGGCAGCGGCATCGGGATGGCCGAAAATGCCGAACACGCCGCATTCCTCGCGCAGCCGGTCGGCATTGAGGTCGAAGCCCGGCTCGAGGTCGTGATCGGGGAGGGAGTTAGCGCCGGTCTCTGAGAGAAGTGTCATCGCGCGTCCAAACCCTCATCGCCCGCTAACGCGCGGGTGCGGCCCTCGTTTCGATCAGCTGACGCATACCGGTCCGCTCGGCCCGGTCATAGCCTTCGCCGGAGTTACGCCCCGGTACAGGAACCGTCGACTGGGAGCGTTGACCGGGCTGGTCCTCGCCTTCGCCGTCCTTCTGACGCTTCAGCCGCCTCAAGATGGTGCTTTCCGGGTCGTCCGGCAACATCGACTTCAGCCAATCTCCGGTTCCAGCCAGAACAACCCTTGACTTTGCATCGGTGACCCAGGTGGGCTGCTGCTTTTGCGGCACCAGCCAGTCGAAAAACAGATAGGCGACGACGACGATGATCAGACCGCGGCCAAGCCCGAACAGGAAACCGAGGGTACGGTCGAGCGCGCCGATTCGGCTATCCAGGATCATGTCCGAGATACGGACGGTGATGATCGAGACGATGAGCAGGGTGCCCAGAAACACGCCACCGATCACGGCGCCCGCTGCGACATACTGGTTGTTGAAGTAGCTTTCCGCGACCGGCATCAGCCGCTTGTAGAAATAAAGAGTGGCCACGGCCGCCGCGACCCAGGCTGCAATCGACAGGATTTCGCGCATAAAGCCGCGAATCATGGCGAGCAGCCCGGAGATCAGCATCACGGACAGTAAAATGATGTCGAGCAACGTGATCGGCATGGGCGCAGAATAATCGGGTCCGGGGGCGCGACGGGCGCGCCTGTATAGCCCCCCGTCCGCGCGGCGTCACCCGTCTTTCTGCCCGGATTGTGCCATGAACCACAGGCGGGTTCGGGGCGACGCAGACAATTGGTGTGGTGTCTCTGGCTGGATCGACGGGGACGGGTTTCGCGATCGGGTCCATTCCGCCACAATGGCGCTCGAGGAGCCGGTACGGAGATGATCATGATGGCTGGATGCTGCAGTCGATGGGCTGCAATTCTGGCGGCGCTGCTTCTTGCTATGCCGGTTTCGGCGGCTGCACAGGACAGCCGGGCGCTGGCGCAGGGCCACAATCAGTCCGGACACGAGCTGTTTCGCAAGCTGTCCGCGGAGCCGGGCAATATTGTGGTGTCGCCGCTCTCGATCGGCACCGCAATGGCGATGGTGCTCGCGGGCGCGCGCGGCGAGACCGAGGCCGAAATGCGCAGGGTGCTGCGACACAGCCTCTCCCGCCAGGCCATCGACGCCGCCAATGCCAAGGTTCTGGCGGCGCTGAGCGCCGCGGCGCCCGATGCTGCCGATGCGACAGCGGTGCTGCGCATCGCGAACGCGCTGATGCTGGTCAACCCGTCAGCGACCGTCGCGGACAGCTATCTCGACACCATCCGCGCGAAGTACGGCGCCGAAGTTTTCAAGGACGCCGATCTCGCGACCGTGAATGCCTTCGTGAAAGACAGGACCGAAGGCAAGATTCCGTCAATCATCGAAAAGCTAAGCCCCCAGGACTCCCATGTCCTGCTCAACGCGGTCTATTTCAAAGCGCCATGGGCGCGGCCTTTCGTAAAGAATACGACACAGGATCGTCCTTTTTATCTGACCCCCGCCGAAACAGCCAACGTGCCGACTATGTGGCAGTCCGCGAGCTTTTCGGTGGAGAAAGCCGATGGCTATCGCGCGATCCGGCTGCCTTATGCGCGCGACGGACTGTCGATGATTGTGATTCTGCCGGACACGCGTGACGGCATCGACACGGTGATGGCCGGCTTTGACGCCACCAAGTTCGAGAGGCTGCTGAAGCGGCTCGCCGCGGCCGAACCCCGCCCGGTGCAGCTCTCGCTTCCGAAATTCAAATTCGAATTTGCCGCCAATCTGATACCGCCCTTCAAAGCGCTCGGCATGAGCAAGGTGTTCGATCCGTCGCAATCGGACCTCTCCGGACTTACCGGCCTGCCGCGCGAACAGGCGCAGTCCTCCATCGACCAGATCGCGCATCGTGCGGTCATCGAAGTCGGGGAGGAGGGTACCGAAGCCGCCGCTGCGACTGCCGTCGTGGTCACCACCCGCGCTATGCAACCGGGCGCGCTGGAGCGGTTCGATGTGGACCGTCCCTTCGCCTTCGTCATCGCAGACGACAAGACCGGAGCCGTCCTGTTCATGGGACGGGTCAGCGATCCGAGAAGCTGAGAGCCGCCGCCACGAGGCGGATGCGCTCCTGCGATCAATCCTTGTTGGGTTCGTTGCTGCGCCGCGATCCCTGTGCAAAGCCTGATCCATGCCTTATGGTTAAGCAAGTCTTAACGGGCGGGCTTCATGCGGCGGCAAACCTTTTGCGCAGGCCTTATCGCTTTGGCCTTGGTGGCGGCGTCGCATCTTGCGGTTCATTACGCCATCGGACCGGTTGCCCTTGCGGCGTCCCTGGAGGGCCGTCTGTTCCAGCCCGAAATGCGGCCAAGCGCCCGCGCCATCGCTCTGGCGAGCGCGTCAATTGGATCAAGCCGCTAGACTCAATGCTGATCAGGCTTCGCGGCGCAGCCTTTTGGGGTTGCCGCGTGCGGCGATGTCGGCAACCAGGGAAGCGAGATTGCCATGCGGGCTTAGCGTCAGTGCGGCGTCGGCGGGCGCGTCCGCGCGACCGGGGTCGGGCAGGAAGGCACGCTGGAAGCCGAGCTTCGCTGCCTCCTTCAGGCGCGCCGGCGTCAGTGCGACCGGCCGCAGCGCTCCCGAGAGCGAGACTTCGCCGAAATAGACTGCATCGGCCGGCAGGGGAGCGCCTGCGAGGGAGGATACGAGCGCAGCCGCAGCCGCGAGATCGGCCGCGGGCTCGTTGATGCGCAGGCCGCCCGCCACGTTGAGATAGACATCGTGGGTGCCAAGCCGCACCCCGCAATGCGCTTCGAGCACGGCGATCACCATGGACAGGCGGCTCTGGTCCCAGCCGACCACGGAACGGCGCGGCGTGCCGAGCGAGGTTGGCGCGACCAAGGCCTGGATTTCCACCAGCACCGGCCGCGTGCCCTCGATGCCGGCGAACACCGCGGTGCCGGGCGAGCCGAGATCGCGCTCTGAGAGAAACAGCTCGGACGGATTCTGCACTTCGCGCAGGCCAAGGCCGGTCATCTCGAAGACGCCGATCTCGTCGGTCGGGCCAAAGCGGTTTTTCACCGCGCGCAGGATGCGGAATTGATGCGCGCCTTCGCCCTCGAACGACATCACTGCATCGACCATGTGTTCGACCACGCGGGGGCCAGCGATCTGACCATCCTTGGTGACATGGCCGACGAGGATCACGCAGGCGCCTGAACGCTTGGCAAAGCGGATCAGCATCTGTGCCGAGGCGCGGACTTGCGTCACTGTGCCCGGCGCGGATTCAACGCTTGAGGTCCACATGGTCTGGATCGAGTCGATCACCACAAGGCGGGGCAGGTCGCCTTGCGAGAGCGTGGCGATGATGTCCTCGACCGACGTCTCGGAAGCGAGTTCGACAGGGGCATCGGCAAGCGCGAGCCGCTCGGCGCGCAGCCGCACCTGTGCCACCGCTTCTTCGCCGGAGATATAGACCGCCCGTTGCTTCCTCCGGGCGAGCGCGGCGGCGACCTGCACCAGCAGCGTCGACTTGCCGATGCCAGGATCGCCGCCGACCAGGATCACCGAGCCGCGCACCAGGCCGCCGCCGGTGACGCGGTCGAATTCGCTCAGCGCGGTCGCGAGCCGCGGCGCGTTGTCGGTTGCGCCAGACAGCGATTGCAGGGCGAAGGCACGCCCGCGTCCGGGTATTTTTGCTGCTCCGCCCTTGCCGACGGGCGCCTCGGCACTCTCCTCCGCGAGCGTATTCCATTCGCCGCAGGATTCGCATTTGCCCTGCCAGCGCGAATAGGCCGCGCCGCAATTCTGGCAGACAAAGGCGAAGGTCTTGCGACTCATGATGCCCATTGTGAGGCCCCCGCCGTCGGAGAGCGAGGGGGGAGCGGCGCTATTCGCCTTTATAGATCCGCGCATAGCGCCGGCCGATGCTCGTCAGGACCTCATAGCCGATGGTGTCCAGCGCCTCCGCCATCGCGTCCACGTCGCGGCCGTCACCGATCACGGTGACGAAGTCGCCGCGCTTGACGCTGCCATGCGGCAAATCGGTGATGTCGATTGCGACCAGGTCCATCGAAATGCGGCCGACAATCGGGCAGGGCTTGCCGTTGACGAACAGGGTGCCACCAGGCTTTTGGTCGCTGCCGCTTTGCGAGCGGACAAAGCCGTCGGCATAGCCCATGGTGGCGATGGCGATGCGCGAGGGTCGCCGTGCAGTCCAAGTTGCGTCATAGCCGACGGTGTCGCCGAAGGCGATGTCGCGCACCAGCGCGATCCGCACCTTGAGATCGATCACGGGCTTCATTGGGTTAGGCTTGCCGGGCGTCGGGTTGACGCCGTAGAGCGCCGCGCCCGGACGCACGAGGTCGAGATGGGCGGACGATCCGAGGAAGATGCCGGAGGAATTGGCGATCGAAGCCGGCACGCCGCGAAACATCGCGCGCACATTGCGGAACGCCGCGATCTGTTCGGCATTGCGCGGATTCTCGGCGAATTGCGAGGCGACAAAGTGGCTCATGATGAGTTCGATGCCGTGATGTTCGAGATCGATCCGCGGTGCGATCGCAGCGGCCTCCTCCACCGAAATGCCGAGCCGGTTCATGCCGGTATCAACATGCAACGCGAAGCCCCCGTCCCATTTCGCGCCGCCCACAAAGGCATCCCATTCGGCGAGCTCGGCGGTCGAGCCGATCACCGGTCGCAGATTGTGGTCGGCGAAAACCTGGCCGGTCCCCGGGGGCAGCCCGTTCAGGATATAGATCGTGCCGTTGGGCGCGACCTTGCGCAGCCGCTTGCCTTCGGACAGGTCGGCGACGAAGAAGGTGGTGCACCCCGTTTGCCGAAGCAGCGTCGCCACCGGTTCGAGACCAAGCCCATAGCCGTTGGCCTTCACCACCGCAGCGCATTCGGCCGGCACCGCCGTCCTGCTCAGGGACTTGTAATTCGCCTCGATCGCCGAAAGGTCGATGGTCAGGATGCCGCCGGCCTCGTCCGGGGGGGGCCCGGCGACGAGTTCGGATGCGGAGAGATCTGGCGCCGGAGACAGCATCGGGCTTTCTGCTGAAAATCAAGGAATGCGAATATGTCTAAGCACGCAACCAGAAGCAAAACTAAGGCGATCAGGGAATGCGCTCGGGCAACCGGTCTTCCGGCGCCAGATCGCTGAATCGGGTGACGCTGCCGTCGAATTGCAGCTGCACGGTTCCGGTCGGGCCGTGGCGCTGCTTGCCGATGATCACTTCGGCCTTGCCGTGGACCGCCTGCATCTCAATCATCCACTTGGCATGCTCTTCGGTGCCGGGCCGCGGCTCCTTGTTCTGCAGGTAATATTCCTCGCGGTACACGAACAGCACGACGTCGGCGTCCTGTTCGATCGAGCCGGATTCGCGCAGGTCCGAGAGTTGCGGCCGCTTGTCGTCGCGGCTTTCGACCTGACGCGACAGCTGCGACAGCGCGATCACCGGCACGCTCAGCTCCTTGGCGAGCGCCTTGAGGCTGGTGGTGATTTCGGTGATTTCCTGAACGCGATTTTCCTGTCCACGCCGGCCCGAGCCCTGCAGCAGCTGGATATAGTCGATCACCAGCAGGTCGAGGCCGCGCTGGCGCTTCAGCCGCCTTGCGCGTGCGGCGAGCTGGGCGATCGAGAGGCCGCCGGTCTCGTCGACGAAGAATTTCATGTTCTGCAATTCGAGCGAGACGTCGCGGATCAACTCAAAGTCCTGCTCGCTGATGCCGCCGCGGCGGATCGTGCTCGAGGGAATGCCGGTGCGCTCGGCGATGATACGGGTGGCGAGCTGCTCGGCCGACATTTCCAGCGAGAAGAAGCCGACGATGCCGCCATTGACGGTGGTGATGTGCCCGTCAGGGCGAACCTCGCCCTGCCAGGCCTTGGCGACATTATAGGCGATGTTGGTCGCAAGCGCGGTCTTGCCCATGCCGGGGCGGCCCGCGACGATGATCAGGTCGGAATGCTGCAGGCCGCCCATCTTGGAATCGAGGTCGTGTAGCCCGGTGGCGATGCCGGACAGCTTGCCGTCGCGCTGATAGGCCTTCGCGGCCATGTCGACGGCGGTGGTGAGCGCCTGCGAGAAGGCCTGGAATCCGCCTTCGTAGCGGCCGCTTTCGGCGACTTCGTAGAGCCTGCGCTCGGCCTCCTCGATCTGCTTCGCAGGCTCGAAATCCACAGGCGCGTCATAGGCCTCGTTGACCATGTCTTCGCCGATCACGATCAGCGAGCGGCGCACCGAGAGGTCATAGATGGTGCGTCCGTAATCCTGCGCGTTGATCACGGTGGTGGCTTCGGCGGCGAGGCGCGCGAGATACTGGCTGACGGTGAGACCGCCGATATCGAGGTCGCCCGGCAGAAACGTCTTCAGCGTAACCGGGCTTGCGACCTTGCCGGCGCGAACGAGTTGCGAGGCGAGCTCGAAGATTTTCTGATGGATCGGCTCGAAGAAATGCTGCGACTCGAGGAAATCCGAAACGCGGTAATAGGCCTCGTTGTTGACGAGGATGGCGCCCAGCAAGGCCTGCTCGGCCTCGATATTGTGCGGGGCGACGCGGTAGTGCGGCGTCTGATCCGCAGCGAGCTTGCGCGCGGTCTGTTCCAGCGATGCCATCGGTCCAACGAACGGTTGTTATCAGTCAGTTTCTTAGGTCGCCAAAACGCGGCACGCCAACGCAACGCTACGCCGAACAAGGATGGTCTACGCGTCACCTCCGAGATTGCGACGAACCCCGACGGGAGTGCTGTAGCACCGCCGCCGCGGCACGTCTGCGGCAATCTTCGATGTCCCCACAACCCACGCAAATCCGCATGAAACACACTTGAAAGTCCGCTTTCTTCTTGACGGAAGGAAGGCAATTCGCGCAGCGGCGCAAGCCCTCCACAGCGCATCTATTCGCCTGCCATCCGAAGCGGCAATGGGCTGCCGCGTTCCAGCCTGCGCAACCGCTCTTCTTCGCGGGCGATATAGTCGCGGGTGACGGGGACCGCGTCGATGCGCTTGGCGAGCTGGATCTGGAAGACCATCAGCCCCTGGTGGCGGAACGCCATCTCGGAGGCGGCGAGATAGAACTCCCACATCCGCACGAATCGGTCGTCGTAGAGCCTGCGGGCTTCCTCGGCATGGGCCAGGAAACGCTCGCGCCAGGCCTTCAGCGTCTCGGCATAATGCAGCCGAAGGATCTCGATGTCGGCAACGATCAGGCCGGCGCGTTCGATCGCCGGCAGCACCTCCGACAGCGCAGGGATATAGCCGCCGGGGAAAATATACTTCTCGATCCAGGGATTGGTCGCATTCGGCCCTTCAGAACGGCCGATCGAATGCAACACCATCACCCCGTCGTCGGACAGAAGCTGCGCGCATTTGTTGAAAAACGTGCGGTAATGTCCAACCCCGACATGTTCGAACATTCCGACCGAGACAATCCGGTCGAAGCGCTCGGTTACGTCGCGATAATCCTGCAGCCTGAAGTCGACCCGGTCGGCCAGATGCCGCTCGGTGGCGCGGCCGCGCGCCAGTTTCAATTGCTCGTCCGACAGCGTGACGCCGGTCACGCGGGCGCCGAGATATTCTGCGAGATAGAGCGCAAGGCCGCCCCAGCCCGATCCGATATCGAGAACGCGCTGGCCGTCCTTGACGATTAGCTTGGCCGCGAGATGCCGCTTCTTGGCGAGCTGCGCGTCGTCGAGAGACTGGCCGGGGCGCTCGAAATAGGCGCAACTATATTGCCGGTCGGCATCCAGAAACAGCGAATAGAGCCTGCCGTCGAGGTCGTAATGATGTGCGACATTGCGGCGGGCGCGCCGGCGGTGGTTGAATTGGTCAATCCGGCGGCGACCGTAGCGCATAAGGGCTTGGGGACGCGCAAAATACGGCACGCTGTCATGCGGGGTCTGCGACATCAGCAGGGCAAGCAGGTCGGCGATGGTGCCCGCGTCCAGGACGAAGTCGCCTTTCATGTACGCCTCGCCCAGCCGTAATTCGGGATTCAGAAAGAGCCTCATCAAGGCTCTCCGGCTGAGGAAGCGTACTGCGACGGGGGTGCCGGTTCCGTCGCCAAATTCCAGTGGCTTTCCGTCGGCGATCGAAACACGCAGATTGCCGCTGCGGATGAACCGTGTCAGACCAATCCGAAGCAACCGTTCCACGGCCGCCTCCATCCATCCGTTCGCCGTCCCTTCGACCGGCGACGTCCCAAAATTTTTTTGATTAGACCAAAGTCTGGCCGGTGCCGCAATGCGGTGGTAACTGATCGATGCGCAGTTGGTCTGTTTCGAAAATGAGCCACATTCGGCATCTATCCGCCGGGGTTCGCCGGTTTGGGGTTGGTCCTGTGCGGATTGGATGGCGTGGCTCAGGTTTCGGCGCGCCGCGGGAGCACGGTTTTGCGGGATAGAGCTGCTGTTTGGAAAGGCGGGCTGGCCGGCCTGGTCATGCTCATTGGCGCAGTGGTTACGCTCGAGGCTGCGGCGCAGCCGCGCGGCGCGCCACCGCGGCCGTCGCCGCCGGCTTCGACACCGCCCACCGGCCACCAGAACGAGGCCATCGATCTCAACGAGGGCCGGTCCCCGGCGGAATTGTTCAAGTCCGGTTGCGCGGTCTGCCATCAGAGCGCGGCGGGGCTCGCCAAAGGGCGCGGGGAGCGGGAACTGACCGGCTTCTTGCGCCAGCATTACAGCTCAAGCGTGCAGCATGCGGCAATGCTGGCTGGCTACGTGGCGTCTATTGGCCGCGCCGCGCCGCCCGCCCCGGCCGCACGGCAGGCGCCGGTCGAACGTCCGCCCGCTTCGGTCGGACGCAGGCCGGCGGAAGAAGAGCAGCGTAGACCTCAGGAGGCGGCCCGCCCTGCGGAGCGCGAGCCAGCGGCTAAGCGTAAGCCGCCGGCGGCGCCTGCCGGGCGTGCGACGCCAACGCCCGCGACGCCCCCGACTGCTGCTGCAGCAGCCGCGGCTGTCGCTGCGCCCGAACCGGCTCCCGAGCCTGAGGCCGAGGCCAAGCCTGCCGATGAGGCACCGGCGCCGGTCGAGACGAAACCGCCGCCGCCAGAAATTCCACTGTAAATCAGCCGGCCTAAACAAACAGGGCATGCCCGGCGGGAGCGGGGCATGCCCTGTCTGTGTCGGAACAATGATCGCAACCGCGCTGCTGCGTCAGGCCTTCTCAGCGGCGTCTTCAGTTTCGCCTGCTTCTTCGTCCTCATGCTGCGCTTCCGGATCGAAAAAGGCCTGCGCGGCGGCGGCGGCTGCTTCGCGCCCTTCCTGCGCCTCGCGGCTCACCGTGATGTCCTCGCCGCGCTTGACCCGTTCGGCCTCGTCGGCATTGCGGGCGACGATGATCGCGACATTGACTTCGACTTCGGGGTGCAGCGCGATCTCGACCTTGTGCTGGCCGATCATCTTGATCGGCGCGTTCAGGGCGACCTGACTGCGCAAGATCGAGAAGCCGCCTTCGGTGACCAGATCGGCGATGTCGCGCGCCGATACCGAGCCGTAAAGCTGGCCGGATTCTGAAGCCTGGCGCAGCGCCACGAAGCTCTGGCCGTTGAGCTTGTCCGCGATCTTCTGGGCCTCCGAGCGGTTCTCGAGATTTTTGGCTTCGAGCTCCTTGCGCATCGCCTCGAAGCGCTCCTTGTTGGACTTCGTGGCGCGCAGCGCCTTGCCCTTGGGCAACAGGAAATTGCGCGCAAAACCGTCCTTCACGCGGACCGTCTCGCCCATCTGGCCGAGCTTTGCGACGCGTTCGAGCAGGATCACTTCCATATCGGTTACTCCTTCAGGTTTCTCTGTATGTTTGATGTTTCAGGTTCAGGTGGTGGCCGGCGGCGTCGCCGCGGGGCCTTTGCGAAAATCGAAAATGCTGTCGGCAAGACCGAGCATGGTCATGAAGAACACCGGCCAGACGGCCGCCATCACCACGAAATAGGCGAGCCCGAGCACCAAGGGGCGGATGCCGAGATTGCGCGTGATGTCGTGCAGCACGGCGAAGCCGAGGATCGCATAGGCCATGATGAAGGCGCCGGACACGATGCCGCCGGCCATGCCGAGAAGCCCCGGCATGAACCAGAGCGCGAGCGCAACGGCGAACGCGGCCGGTGCAAGCTTCGGGAAGCGCAGCGCCGAGAGGTCGGGCCATGGCCGCCGCAGCCGCCCCGACAAACCTGCGACGCGTCCGGCAACGTAAAGATTAAGCGCATAGGCGAAGGTGATCATCGCCGTGGTGGCGGGAGGAACGAAGCTTGCGATCAATTCGCCGACCCGCTTGACGTCCATCTTGGTGAAGTCGGGCGCCGAGGCGCCATATTCCTTGGCAACGCGCTCCAGCGCGAGCTTCAGCGCCGCCTGGAACTGGTCCTCGTCGATGCGCACATTCCACATGACGATCATGACAATCGCCGAGGAAATGGCGACGCACCAGATCACCAGCCGTCCGACCGGATACCATTCGACATTGCCGTGCTCGTCGCCGCGCGCCAGCAGCGCCAGATAGCCGAGCCACCAGCCGGGAAGGCCGGCGCCGACAAGATAGATCGGAATCCAGAGCGGTTCGCCGAAAGCGATGGCCAAGGCCAGTCCGGCTACAAAAGCGCCGAACAGCGCAGCCCAATGCGTCCAGCCGATCGCCGCGATCATGATCGGCAGCGGCGCCAGCAGTACCAGCATCAGCGAGAGAGGCGAGCGCGTGGCCATGGTCGCCATCAGCAAAGCCGAGGCGGCGCCCGCACCCAGTCCCATCAATGCTACAGGCATCGTCACGAGCTGTCCCGCTTGTTCAGCGGTTAGAGGCGAGTCGCGCAGTCAGGCCGCGCGCTTGCCCCAACCATCGGCGTCCGATCGGTCCGGACGCCTCGTTCTTCAGTCGCCCGGCCTACTTGATCACGTAGGGCAACAGGCCAAGGAAACGCGCGCGCTTGATCGCCTGCGCAAGCTCGCGCTGCTTCTTCGCCGACACTGCGGTAATGCGGCTCGGCACGATCTTGCCGCGCTCCGAGACGTACCGCTGCAGCAGCTTGACGTCCTTGTAGTCGATCTTCGGGGCGCCGGCACCGGAAAACGGGCAGGTCTTGCGGCGCCGGAAGAAGGGGCGGCGTCCGCCGCCGCCGGATGCTTGCATCGACATGATCAGTCCTCCGCTCCATCGCCCAACGCATCTGCGTCGTCGCGTCCGCCGCGCTCATCGCGGTCGCGGCGCGGACCACGATCGCGATCGCGATCCCGACCACCGCCGAAACCGCCGCCAAAACCACGGCCCTCGCGTTCACGATCGTCGCGCTCGGCCTTGCGCATCATTGCCGAGGGGCCTTCCTCGAGTTCGTCGACCCGGATCGTCAGGTAGCGAAGAACCTCTTCCGACAGCCGTTCCTGACGCTCGATCTCGGCAACGGCGGCCGCCGGGGCATCGAGATTCATCAACATGAAGTGCGCCTTGCGGTTCTTGTTCATGCGATAGGACAGGGATTTCACGCCCCAATATTCGGTCTTGGCGACCTTGCCGCCGGCGCCTTCGACAATCGCCTTGAACTGGTTGGTCAGATCGTCGACCTGCTGCGAACTCGCGTCTTGGCGCGCGAGGAATATATGCTCGTATAACGGCATCCTGCCTTCCTTTCGTTGGCGCTGTCCGGCGCAAAGCCCAAACGAGACTTCGGAAAGGTGCGGACCACTAAGGGCACAAACCTTCGGAAAGCTCGATGCTCTGATTGGCGGGGACACGGGACGACGGGCCGATCAGCCCTGCCGCACGCTCCGTAAGGATGGGCGGCCGTCCGTTCAGCCCCCGGCCGGGACGAGCGGAAGCCGGGGTTATAGGGGTTTTCGGCCGGAAGGCAAGGTGAAACGCGCCCCGGTCGGCTTGACTTGCCCGGTGTCGCATAGTCTGTCGGGCCGGATTTTGATCGGCCGGCTGGGCCATACAAGAATGTGAGGGGAGCGGTGGCGGCGGCATATGTATTTCCGGGGCAGGGAAGCCAGGCGGTGGGGATGGGCAAGGCCCTGGCCGACGCCTTTCCCGCCGCGCGGCAGGTGTTCGAGGAGGTGGATGCGGCGCTCGGCGAAAAGCTTTCCAGCGTGATGTGGGAAGGTCCCGCGGACCGGCTGACCCTGACCGAGAATGCCCAGCCCGCCCTGATGGCTGTGTCGCTCGCGGCCATGCGGGTGCTCGAAACCGAGGCCGGGCTCGATCTGCAGCGCGACGCGAAATGCGTCGCCGGCCATTCGCTCGGCGAATATTCGGCGCTGGCTGCGGCCGGGGCATTTACCATCGGGGATGCCGCGCGGCTTTTGCGCATTCGCGGCCATGCCATGCAAAAGGCTGTCCCGGTCGGGGAAGGTGCGATGGCGGCCTTGCTGGGGCTGTCTCTGGAGGACGCGGCCGCGGCGGCGGCGGAGGCCGCGCAAGGTCAGGTCTGCCAGGTTGCCAACGACAATGGCGGCGGACAGGTGGTGGTTTCGGGAAACAAGGCCGCGGTCGAACGCGCGGTCGAGATCGCCAAAGGTAAGGGCGCCAAGCGGGCGATGCTGCTTCAGGTCTCCGCTCCGTTCCATTGTGCGCTGATGCAGCCGGCCGCGGATGCGATGGCGCAGGCGCTTGCGAGTACCGACGTGAGGAAGCCGGTGGTGCCGGTGGTCGCCAACGTGCTTGCTGCACCGATCGAGGATCCGCAGGAGATCGTGCGCCGCTTGGTCGAGCAGGTCACGGGGACGGTGCGATGGCGCGAATGCGTGGAGGCGATCGCCGCCGCCGGCGTGACGCAATTCTACGAGGTCGGAGCCGGCAAGGTACTGACCGGGCTTCTGAAGCGAATTGCGCCCGGTGCGACGGGCGGCGCGATCGGCACGCCGGACGATGTGGCGGCATTCAAGGCTGCGCGCGGCTGAACCAACAATTCAACAGGAGTGAAGCATGTTCGACCTGACCGGAAAGACCGCCCTGGTGACCGGCGCAACCGGCGGTATCGGCGGCGCGATTGCGCGGGCGCTGCACCGGCAGGGTGCGACCGTTGCGGTTTCCGGTACGCGCAGGGAAATCCTCGACGGACTCGCCGGCGAATTGTCCGAGCGCGTCCATATTCTGCCCTGCGATCTCTCCGACAAGGACCAGGTCGAGGCGCTGGTGCCGCAGGCCGAAGAGGCCATGGGCAAGCTCGACATCCTGGTCGCCAATGCCGGCATCACCCGTGACAATCTCTTCGTGCAGTTGCGCGACGAGGACTGGGAGATCGTCATCAACGTCAACCTGACCGCGACCTTCCGGCTGTCGCGCGCCGCCATGAAGACCATGATGCGGCGGCGCTTCGGCCGCATCATCGGCATCACCTCGGTCGTTGGCGTCACCGGCAATCCGGGGCAGGGCAATTACACCGCCGCCAAGGCAGGCATGATCGGCATGATGAAATCGATCGGCAAGGAATATGCGAGGCGCGGCGTTACCGCCAATTGTGTGGCGCCCGGCTTCATCGCCACCCCGATGACCGACAAGCTGAACGACAAGCAGCGCGAAGCCATCCTGCAGATGGTGCCGTCCGGCCGGCTTGGGACGCCCGACGATATAGCGGCGGCCGTGGTCTACTTGGCCTCCGACGAGGCCTCCTATGTGACGGGCCAGACACTGCACGTGAACGGTGGAATGGCGATGATATAAGCCACTGCGGTAAAAGGCTTTTCTTCGCGGCTTCCCTGCGCTGGCCTTGGCTTTTGAAGTATGGTAGCCCGTTTTCCGCCGGGCTTGAGGGGGGTGTCGGGGGCGGGCTTGACGCAAAGTCTGCGACCAAATACACGCCGCCGTCATTACGGTTACGGAACGGCCAAAAGGCACGGTCCATGCGGCTTCTCGACGTGCTCGGCTCGATAGTGGCCTGGCGCGCGATGTGAGGAAGCTGCTTGAACCGGTCACGCGGTCATGCCACCACACCTTCGATCGCGCCGCCGATTGGGGCCATCACTGGAAGCAGAGGTTCGAACAGATGAGTGACATCTCCGAGCGAGTGAAGAAGATCGTGGTGGAGCATCTTGGTGTCGAGCCCGACAAGGTCACCGAGCAGGCCAGCTTCATCGACGATCTCGGGGCCGACTCCCTCGACACGGTCGAACTGGTGATGGCGTTCGAGGAAGAGTTCGGCTGCGAAATTCCCGACGATGCGGCGGAAACGATCCTCACGGTGGGGGACGCCGTGAAGTTCCTCGAAAAGAACGCCAAGAGCTGACCGCCAATCCTCTGTCCGCGGGTCTGTCCGGCGGCGCCGGCAAAGGGACGGCGGCGACCGGTTCCGGGGCTTCCAGCTCCGGAGCGTGACGCAGCGGACGAGGGAGCCCGATCATGAGGCGTGTCGTCGTCACAGGCTTGGGGATGGTGACGCCGCTCGGATGCGGCGTCGAAACCACTTGGCGGCGCATCCTCGAAGGCAGGAGCGGCGCGCGTCAGGTCGACGCGTTCGATGTGTCCGATCTTCCCTGCAAGATCGCCTGCACGATCCCGCGCGGCGACGGCTCCGACGGCACCTTCAATCCCGATCAGTGGATGGAGCCGAAGGAGCAGCGCAAGGTCGATCCGTTCATTGTCTATGCGCTGAGTGCCGCGCGCCAGGCGCTCGACGATGCCGGCTGGAAGCCGGAAACGCCCGACGAGCAATTTGCCACCGGCGTCATGATCGGTTCCGGCATCGGTGGCGTCGGCGGCATTGCCGAGGGCGCGATCCTGGTGAAGGAGCGCGGGCCGCGCAGGCTATCGCCGTTCTTCATTCCCGGCCGCATCATCAATCTGGCATCGGGCTATGTCTCGATCGAATTCGGGCTGAAGGGCCCGAATTCGGCCGTGGTAACGGCCTGCTCCACCGGTTCGCATGCGATCGGCGATGCCGGCCGCATGATCGCACTGGGCGATGCCGACGTCATGGTGGCGGGGGGCGCGGAATCCCCGGTGGACCGGCTGTCGCTTGCGGGATTCGCTGCCTGCCGTGCGCTGTCGACCGGCTTCAACGAGACCCCGGAACGGGCGTCGCGTCCCTACGACAAGGACCGGGACGGTTTCGTGATGGGTGAGGGCGCAGGCGCGCTGGTGCTCGAGGAATACGAGCATGCCAAGCGGCGCGGCGCGAAAATCTATGCCGAGCTGATTGGCTACGGCATGTCGGGCGATGCCTATCACATCACGGCGCCGTCGCCGGATGGCGAGGGCGCTTACCGCTGCATGAGCGCTGCGATCAAGCGCGCCGGCATTTCGCCGGGCGACATCGACTATATCAATGCGCATGGCACTTCGACCATGGCCGACACCATCGAACTCGCCGCGGTGGAGCGCGTCATTGGCAATGCCGCTGCGAAAGTCTCGATGTCTTCGACCAAATCCTCGATCGGCCACCTGCTGGGAGCTGCCGGCGCGGTCGAAGCCATCTTCTCGATTCTGGCGATCCGCGACCAGGTCGCGCCGCCGACCATCAATCTCGACAATCCGTCCGTCGAGACCCCGATCGATCTGGTTCCGCATCGGCCCCGTCAGCGCGAAATCAAGGTTGCGCTGTCGAATTCCTTCGGCTTTGGCGGCACCAATGCCACACTGGTGCTGCGCGCGCCCGACTGAGCGCGGCCGCGGCGGCTGGCGTCTGCCACAGCTGCGCCATACCGCAAGTGTACAAGACTCGTTCAACACTAAAGGATTTCCTGCCTGATCGTCTGGACACCCGGGGTGGCCGCCGCATAATGATACTGAGCCGTTCGGCGCCTTGCGCAGACGCCGATTGCGCCGCGGGGACCATCCGTTTCCTGACCGATCGCGTTGACCGCAACTCATTTCGCTTTCCGGATTCGAACCGCGATGGATGACAACAGGACGACCCCGCGCTCAGCCCGCGCCGCGCTCGAACCGGAGCGCATGGCTGCGCCGAAGCGGCGCTCGCGCCGGGCGCGTCATCCGGTGGTGATCGTCGGCAATGCGATTTTCACGCTGGTGCTGTTTCTCGTGCTCGCCCTTGGCGCGGTTTTCTATTGGGGCAACCAGCGTTTCGAGCAGCCGGGACCGCTGGCCGAGGACAAGATCGTCAACATTCCACGCGGCCTCGGCGTTCGCGACATCGCCGAACTGCTGGCGCGCGAAGGCGTGATCCGAGATCCGTGGATTTTCGTCGGCGGCGCTGCGGCGATGAAGGCGCGCGGCGCCGATCTGAAATTCGGCGAATACCAATTTGCCAAGGGCGCGAGCGCGCGCCAGGTCGCGGATACGCTTGTCGAAGGCAAGGTGGTCCAGCATCTGATCACCATCGCCGAGGGGCTGACCTCCGAGCAGATCGTGGCGCGGCTCCTGGAGAACGACAAGCTCACCGGTACGGTGAGAGAAGTGCCGCGAGAGGGATCGCTGCTGCCGGACGGCTATCGCTTCACCCGCGGTACTACGCGCGACGACATGATCAAGCGCATGCAGGCCGCGCAGGCGCGGGTGCTGCAGGACGCCTGGGAGCGCCGCGCTCCCGAACTGCCGGTCAAGTCGCCCGAGCAGCTTCTGATTCTCGCATCGATCGTCGAGAAGGAAACCGGCAAGGCTGAGGAGCGCACGCGTGTCGCGGCGGTGTTCGTCAACCGGCTCAATCGCAAGATGAAGCTGCAATCCGATCCGACCATTATATACGGGCTCGTGGGCGGCAAGGGCTCGCTCGGCCGCGGCATTCTCAAGAGCGAGATCACGCAGCCGACGCCCTACAATACCTATGTGATCGAGGGCCTGCCCCCCGGACCGATCGCCAATCCCGGCCGCGCCTCGATCGAGGCGGTCGCCAATCCGGCGCGGACCAAGGAGTTGTTCTTCGTGGCCGACGGCACCGGCGGCCACGCCTTCTCGGAGACCTACGAACAGCATCAGAAGCACGTCGCCAAGCTGCGCGGTCTGGAAAGGGAGGCGCGCGACGCCGCCGACGCCCCTGCGAATGGCGCCCCCGCCAATACGGCGCCCGCCAACAATGCGCCCGCCACCGCGGCGGTGCCGGCTACGCAGAAGCCGGGCGCCAGCGCCGCTGGCACAGCGCAGCGTCCGGCAGCCGCCCAGCCGGGAGCGCGCAATCCGCAACAAGGAGCCGCCCAGCGCGGTTCGTCGGGATCGCCCGGCGGCGCACAGCGCGCCCAATAGCGCCCGGCGGGTCAGCGCTGTAAGGTCCACAGCGTCCGATTCCCCTCGTGCGTGAACCCCGCAATGACCTTGTCGAGCATGACCGGATTTGCCCGCAGCCATGGCGCGAGCGGCAGCTATGCCTGGTCCTGGGAGATCAAGTCGGTCAACGCCAAGGGGCTGGACCTGCGCCTGCGTCTGCCGCCCGGCTTCGACGGCGTCGAAATCCCGGTGCGAGCCCGCGCCGCCGAGGTGCTGTCGCGCGGCAATGTCTATGCGACGCTGTCGGTCAGCCGCGAGGGCGTCGGGCCCGTGGTCCGCATCAACGAGCCGGTCCTGAATGCGATCGTCGACGCCATTTCGCGCCTGTCGGCCAAAGTCGATGCAGACAAGCCCCGGCTCGACGGTCTGCTCGGACTCAAGGGCGTGATCGACGTCGCCGATGCCGAAGAATCCGAGGAGGAGAAAGCCGCGGCCGAAGAGGCGATCGTTCAAGGCTTCGTCGAAGCGGTGAAGGGTCTCGTGCAGATGCGAAGGCACGAGGGCGAGGCGATCGGACGCGTCTTGTCGGCGCGGCTCGATGAAATGGCAGCGCTGTCTGCCCGCGCCGAGAAGGCACCCGGACGCCAGCCCGATGCCGTGAAAAAGAAACTTGCGGACCAGATTGCGGTTCTGCTTGAGGCGTCGAGCCGTTTCGATCCGGACCGCCTGCATCAGGAGGCTATCCTGATTGCCGGTAAGGCCGATATCCGCGAAGAGCTCGACCGTCTCGCAGCTCACGTCGCGCAGGCCCGCGCCCTGATGAAAGCGGGCGGCGCCATCGGCCGCCGGCTCGACTTCCTGTCGCAGGAACTCAACCGCGAAACCAATACCTTGTGCGCGAAGTCGAACGATGTCGAATTGACCAATATCGGCCTCGAGCTGAAAAGCGTGGTCGAACAGTTTCGCGAGCAGGTGCAGAATCTCGAATGAGCGCCAATATCGATATTGCCCGGCGCGGCATCATGCTGATCGTGTCTTCGCCTTCGGGCGCGGGTAAGACGACGCTGACGCGCAATCTTCTCGATACCGAAGAGAATGTGTCTCTCTCGATTTCTGTGACAACGCGTGCCCGGCGTTCCAGCGAAATCGACGGTATCCATTACAAGTTCATTTCCCGCCGGCAGTTCGAACTGATGCGCGACGGCGGCGAATTGCTGGAATGGGCCGAGGTGCACGATAATTTCTACGGCACGCCGCGCGAGCCGGTCGAAACCGCGCTGGCGGAAGGACGCGACGTTTTGTTCGACATCGACTGGCAGGGTACCCAGCAGCTCTACAAAACGATGCGCGACGATGTGGTCAGCGTGTTCGTGCTGCCGCCGACCGCAAACGAACTGAAGGCGCGGCTCGAACGGCGCGCCGAGGACACGCCTGAAATCATCGCTCGGCGGCTCAGGAATGCGGCCGAAGAGATACCGCACTGGCAGGAATACGACTACGTCCTCGTCAATCGCGATCTGGAAAAGAGCTTCATCCGCTTGCGGGGTATTCTGACTGCGGAACGGTTGAAGCGCGTGCACAAGGACGACATCCAGGCTTTCGTCGATACCTTGCTGACCGACCTGAAGGCGCTGACGCCGCCGTAGGTGTCAGGCGCGCGCTGAATAGGCGCACGCGAGCCGCACAAAGCCATCGACCGGGATGTCTTCGGCGCGATCGGTCGGCGCTGCTCCTGCGGCTTCCAGAAGCGGCAGCGGATCGGGCACGAGTGTCTTCAGGCTCTGCCGCAGCATCTTGCGGCGCTGCCCGAAGGCCGCTTCCGCGACGCGCGTCAACGCTGCGCGATCGCAGGGATCGGGCGCGGCGCGCGGTACAAACTCCACGACCGACGACGTGACCTTGGGCGGCGGCACGAAGGCCGTCGGCGCGACGTCGAACAGGATTTTCGGCTTGGTGCGCCATTGGGCAAGCACGGAGAGGCGGCCATAAGCCTTGGTATTGGGCTCGGCGACGATCCGCTCCGCCACCTCGCGCTGGAACATAAGAACCAGCCGGTCGTAGAATGGCGGCCAGGGCTCGGTCTCAAGCCATCCGGTCAGCAGCACGGTCGCAATATTGTAGGGCAGGTTGGCGACGATCCGCACCGGGCCTTCCTCCAGAAACGGTGCAGGGTCGAAGGTAAGGGCATCGCCTTCGACGATGGTCAGCCGTCCGGGATAGCGCTGCGCGATCTCCTGCAGCGCGCCGACTGCGCGGGCGTCGCGCTCCACCGCGATGATGCGCGCGGCATCATGCATCAACAGCGCGCGTGTCAGTCCGCCGGGGCCGGGGCCGATCTCGATCACGGTGACGCCTTGAAGCGGCCCCGCTGCGCGCGCGATCCGTCCGGTGAGGTTGAGGTCGAGAAGGAAATTCTGTCCGAGGGATTTCTTTGCGGTCAGCTCGTGTTTGCGGATGACGTCGCGCAGCGGCGGCAGATCGTCGAGAGCGGCCATCAGGCCGCCGAACGCGAGGCGCGCTCTTGGGCCGCGAGCCTTGCCGCAAGCTTGAGCGAAGCGATCAGGCTTTCCGGATTGGCGCGGCCTGTGCCGGCAATGTCGAAGGCCGTGCCGTGATCGGGTGAGGTGCGGATGAAGGGCAGCCCGAGCGTGACATTGACGGCCTCCTCAAATGCCAGCGTCTTGATCGCGACCAGCGCCTGGTCGTGATACATGCACAAAGCGGCGTCGTAGCTGCTGCGGGCTGCGGCGTGGAACAGCGTATCGGCAGGCAGCGGGCCGCGAACCGCAATGCCGAGCGCCGCAAGCCGCTCGACCGCCGGCCGGACGATGCGGATCTCCTCGTCTCCGAGCAAGCCATCTTCTCCCGCATGCGGATTGAGGCCCGCGATCGCAAGCCGCGGCGTCGCAATGCCGAAACGCTGCGCGAGATCGCGCGCTACGATCGTCCCGGTCTCGACGATCAGGTCGGCGGTGAGAAGCGTCGGCACCGCACGCAGCGGCACATGGATGGTCACGGGGACCACGGCGAGGTCCTTGCACCAGAGCATCATCACCGGGGTCGCCGTGACGCCGAGCATGTCCTGCGCGAGTCTGGCCAGATATTCGGTATGGCCGGGATCGCGAAAACCGGCACGGTACAACACATGCTTGGCGATCGGATTGGTCACGACCGCCGATGCGCGGCCGTCTGCGACGTCGCGCACCGCGCGCCGGATCGAGGCCAGCGAGACCGCGGCGCTGGTTTCATCCGGCTGCCCTGGCGCCGCCGTCGCACGATTGTCGATCGCCACAACCGGCAGCGCGGATCCGAACATTCCGCTTGCGGTTTCCGGCGTTGCGGTGCCGAGCTCCACGGCCAGGCCAATCTGCCGGGCACGGGCGGCGACGTGGTCAGGATCGGCGACCAGATAAAAGGCGGGCAGGTCGCGCTCCCGCCGCATGGTCCAGGCGGCGAGCGCGATGTCGCAGCCGATTCCGGCCGGCTCGCCGATGGTCAGCGCGAGTGCGGGCATAGCGCTATTGCTTGTATTCGATCATCGCCTGCGACCGCAACTCGCGCAGGTAGCGGTCGGCCTGCTTCTGGAAGCGCTTCTGGAAGATTTCGTCCCGAACCTTGCGCTTGGTCGGAGAGTCCGAATTGGTCTCCTTGCGTTCGCACAGCGCAAAAACCTCCACGCCGCCCTCGGTAACCTCCGGTGGCGTCACCCTGCCGATCTCCACCTTGGCAAGGATTTCCCGCAATGCCGGGCTCAGATCGGCAGAGTTGCGGCGGATCGGCGCCCGCACCACGACTTCGCGAAGCGCGCGCGCGAAAGGCAAACCGGTATTGCAGGACTGGAAGCGCTGGCGGAGCGCCTCGGCCTCGCGCCGGCGGGCTTCGATGACATTGGCCGGAGAGCCGCGCGGCACAACGAACGTGATCGGGTGCAGGGTGTATTCAATGCCGACCTCTTTTTGCTCGCTCTGCATTTCGGCTTCGAAAATATCCTTTTCCGACGGATTGATCTGCTGGCCGAAGCGGCCGCGTACGACCTGGTTCCAGGTCAGGTCCGCCTTGAGGCGTGCCTTGAGCGAGTTCGGATTGACGCCGCGGCTCTCCAGCATCTTGCTGAATTGGTCGGGCGTCGCCCCCGCGTTTCGGGCGAGATTGGCGAAAGCCGCATCCACGTCAGCCTGCTTCATTTCGAAATTGAAGCGCCTGGCCGCGAGAATCTTCAACTGGTCGTCGATCAACTCGTCGATGACCTGTTGCCGCGACTTGGGTTTGCCGCCGAGCGCGATCAGCTTGCTGCGTTGATCGATGTCATAGGCGGTGATGGGCTGGCCGGTAACGTAAAGCACGATCTGGGCCTGTGCCGGCGTGCCGAAGCACAGCGATGCCGCAGCGGCGGCCGCCAACAGGCTCAGTCGCAAGGTTCTTTCTTTACGGTCCTGCATGCGTGGCGGTCCTGACTCCTTTCCGCTCGGCTCCCCGAAGCGATTCGGCAATTCTGCAGCCCGCTGGCGTGCGGCTCAGAGTGCTAGAGCCCGCCGATACCGGAAATTCCGGTTGTCCCGGAAGTCGAGCCCAGCGTCCGCAGGCTCAGCTGCATCATCAGGCGGTGATCCTTGGTTGGATTGCCGCTGTAGGTATAACTGGTGATGTAATTCAGGGCCAAGATAAGGCAATCGTCGATATAGCCGAGCCCGAACCGGGTCTGGTCGAATTTATCGGCGTCGATATCGTAGCGCGCTGCTGCGATCGCCGCCCAGTTCTGCGTCAATTTGACCGAGACGCCGCCAAGGATGCCTTCGCGCCGCGCCAGGAAGCCGAGCTCGGGCTGCTTGTCGTAATTGCCGTACAGGGCCTGCAGCGACACGCGGTCGAAATTGGCGCGGCCCTCGAGTTCGAACCGGCGCATGTCGAAATTCTTCTCGTCGAACCGGTAGCGCGTCGTCAGGGTGAACATGCGGTCCGGCTGATAGGAGAGCCTTGCGACATAATCCGACTTGCGGGTGTCGAGGCCGCTATTCAGGCCGGTATTGGTGGCATCGCCGGCAGCGAAGGAATTGGTGCCGAACAGGTGATACGATTGCCCGAACAATATGTTGATATAGCCACCCTGATTGAACTGTGTTGTCGTCTGAACGCCGTAATTGACGCGGCCGCCGCCTTCAACCCGGTCCCAGCCCGAAAACTTGTCGACCCTGAACAGATTGCCGTCGTCGAACACGAAGCTCTGCGCATCCTCGTTCGGCATCTTTCCGATCTTCGACTCGTCCGGACGGGCGATCACCTGCGCGATGGGTTCGACGATGGTCGTTCCCCAAGACTGCACGTTGATGAACGGGTAGCGATATTCTAGGCCGGCAACCGGCATGCCGCGGAACTCGGCCTTGTCGCTGGTGGAGATGAAGTTCGACACGCCGGGCTCGTTCTCGAGATTGACCGAGGCGATGTCGGCGCGCACCGAGAAGAACGGGGTAAACATCTGCCCGAGGGGATCGGTGATGGTGCGTTTCCAGTTCGCTTCCGCCGAGAAGCGCGAATAGCTCCCCGGCGCGCCGCGCAGCAGGCAATTGTTGGTGTTCTTGACCGCGGGATCGGCGGTGGTGAACCCGCAATAATTCAGATCCTTCGCGGTCTTGTTGATCGGATCGAAGTCGGCGGTGTCGCGGGAGATGCTGGTCAGATTGAATCGGAAGCCGAGTTCGCCGCCCAGCACCGGCTGTCCGACCGTATAGGTATAATCGATCACCGGATGAACCACCGGCAGCTGCTTTTGCTGGTCGAATTCCGAAAAACCATAAAAGTACATGGTCCGGGCGTCGAAATACGAGCGGCTGCCGCGCCCGACCAGATAGAGCTGGGACACGCCCTCCATCTTGTTATTCTGGAACGGGTTGCGCGCGTCCTTCGTGAAGGTCTGGACCTTGTAGTCCTGATAGAAGGTCTTGTCCGAGATCAGGAGCGCATCCCAGCCCCAGACCCAGCGCTGGTTCAGTCCGAACTGACCGTTGGATTCGACCGCGCCGCGCCAGTCGCGATAGCCTGGCGTCGGTTGCCCGTTCGCATGAATGAACTCGTCCTTGTCGAATTGGCGGATACCAGCAGCCCGGATTGCGTAGGCGCCGTTTAACAGCCGGTGGCGAAACTCCGCCTGCATGAACGGCCCTTGCTTGGTCGATACGCTTGGCGTGAGTGTCAGATCGTAATTCGGCGCCAGCGCCCAGAAATAGGGCGCCTCCATCACAAAGCCGAGCTTCGTGGTGCTTGAGAAGACCGGCATCAGCCAGCCGCTCTTGCGCTTCACCGTCGGATCGGGCGTCGAGAAATAGGGGAAATAGGCAATCGGCATTCCGAACAGCTCGAAAGAGCCTTGTTCGAAATGGATCATCTTTTCCTGCTCGTCGTGAATGATACGTGCGCCCTTGACCTGCCAGAGCGGCGGCTTGCGCGGGTCGGTCTTGCAGGGCTCACAGGCGGTGTAGACGCCGCTCTGCAGCACCGAATAACGGCCCTCGCTGCGATCGGCACGTGCGGCGGCGAAACGGGTCTGATCCGGTGTCTCGACCCGCAGCGAATCGACGAATCCGTCGCGATAATCATCGTTCAGTTCGAGGATTTCACCGTAGGTGATGTTGCCGCCCGGCTCGGTCAGACGGACATTGCCTTCGGCGCGCAGCCGCTTGGTGCGCTGATTATAGACCACCCGGTCGGCCTCGATGGTGGACCCGTCATAGTAGATCTGGACGTTGCCGACCGCACTCACACGCTCATTGACGTGGTCGTATTGGACCTCGGTCGCCTGCACCATCATCTGCTTGTCGCCGGTGCCGGCCGCCGGCCGGCCAAGCGACGGCTTCTTGGTTCCCTTCGGGCGCTGCTCGAAGCGGAAAAAGTCGGTCTGGGCGAAGGCAGGCGCTAGCGTCGCGGCTCCGAACAGGGCCACGGCAACAGCCGCCAAAGCCGCGGCGGACAAGCCGCGGCCAATCGATCCGGAACGGGCTGGGATACGCGACGCCATCACCCGTCTTCCTGATAAAGCAACACCAAGAACCCCGTCAGTCCCCCTACCAGCACCGGCGCCCAAGCCGCGGTCACCGGCGACAGGAGTTCTGTCTTACTCATATCCTCGGTGATTTTCGAGAGAACATAGAGAAAAAAGCCGGACAGCACGCCGCCCAGAACCATTTTCTGGACGCCACCCATGCGGGCGAAGCGCAGGCTGAAGGCGGCTGCCAGTAGAACCATCGCCGCCAGCAGGAACGGGCGTGACAAGAGCTTCTGGTACTGGAGCCGGTAGCCAGCAGCGGCAAGGCCTGCATTCTCGGCGAGCCGGATATATTCCGGCAGCTCCCACACCGTCAGCGTTTCCGGTGTCGAGAAATTCTCGCGGACCTGCTCGCGCGAAATATTTGTCTTCAGCGCATAAGACTCGTGCATGGAAGGCGGGCTGTTGCTCGGATAGACGCGCGCTCCCGTCAGTGCCCAGGCGCCATCATGCAACTCCGCCGAGCGGGCCTCGATTCTTTCCTGGTAACGCCCCTGCTCGTCGAAGGTGAACACGGTGACGCCCTCCAGCCGCAATCCCTGGTCGCGGCTGTTGCGGGCGTTGATGATAGACTGGCCATCCGGGCTTCGCTGCCGGACCCAGAAGCCGGATTCCTGCTGTCCGAATTCGCGCTGGCCAAAAATCTCGATCTCGTAGCGTTTGGAGCGTTCCTGCAACACAGCCGCCACGGGATTGTAGACTAGAGTGGTCAGCACGCCGAGCAGCAGCGCAATGGCCACCGCTGGTGCTGTGAATTGCCAGGCCGACACGCCAGCCGCGCGCGCAACCACGAGTTCGTTACGCCGCGACAGGCTGAGATAGCAGGACATTGCACCGATCAGCACACAGAACGGGATGATCCGCTCGGCGATGATCGGCACGCGGAAGAACGACAGCTTGATGACCGCAAGCGCGGTCGCGTTCTCGTTTGTCGCGGTCCGGCGCATCAGTTCGACCGAATCGAGCAAGGCGACCAGGAGCACGACGCCGGCGAACACGGCAAGCGCGGTGCTGAGGAACCGCATGCCGAAATAGCGCCCGAGGGTCATGGATATCCGCACCACGCCCTCCGTCAGGTCGCTGGTGCCGCGGACCGGCCAACACGCGCAAGCTGCGCGCCGATGGCGTCGATCGCTTTGGTGACAGAAGCGGGCGGTTCGATCTCGAGGCCGCGGTGAATGGCGTAAAGGCCAAGACCGGCGGCGGCCGCGAGCAGCAGGTACTGGAAGGCCAGCACCCAAGGGTAGCGCACGCACAGCACGATGACGACGAAGCCGATCAGCCGGATCGTTGCGATCACCACGGCGGCGCTGGCGATCGAAATGGCGCGGCCCTGCCGGGTGGTGCGGGGTGCGCCCAGATAGGCGAAGGTGATAATGGTAAAGACGATCGGGTAAATCGGCGCAAAGATCCGGTCATGCAGCTCCGCCCGGACCTGACCCGGCTGCAGCTTGCTGCTTTCTTCCTCGGCACTCATCAATTCCCAGATGAAGCGGTCGCGGGCCGAACTGCGCAGGGTCTGCGGGTCGGTCGGCGCCTGCGCCAGGTCGAGCGCATAGCGCTCGAATTTGACGATGGTCGGATCCTTTGGTTTCAGCGGTCCTTTCTGGCCCTTCTCCCGCCGCACGATTTCAAGCCGTTGCACGCTGCCATTTTCCAGAACCAGGAAAGTGCCGCGTTCGTCCTTCACCACGGTGCCCTGTTCGGCGAGGAAGCTGACCCGCTCCTTCGGATTGCGGCGGTCATCGACAAACACCCCGAGCAGCATGCCGTTGGCCTGCCGTTCGCGGATATGAAACACCAGACCGCGCTCGAAACCGTTGAAGCGACCGGGCTGCACGACATTAGTGACGAGGTCGGCGCGCACTTCGTTTGCCCAGTCATTCAGCGTCTGCAGGCCGAGCGGCCCGAGCCACGCACCGATCGTGGCCATGACCGTGCTGACCATGACCGCCATCAGGAGGAAGGGCCGGAACAGCGCCCAGGGTGACATCCCGGCGGCGTTCATCACGATCAGTTCCGAATCGTTCGACAGCCGGCCGATCGCATGCATCACCGCGATCATCAGCGCGATCGGCGCGATCACCAGCACCAGCATCGGAATAATCAGCCCGGTAATGCCAAGGAAGACCAGCACGGTCTGGCCTCGGCTAGTCATCAGGTCGATGTCGCGCAGCGCCTGTGTAATCCAGATCACCGAGGTGAGGCTGAACAAGACGATCGCGAAAGCACCAAAGGTGGTGCGGAAAATGTACCTGTTGATGGAACCCAGACCTGGCACCGCTGGCAGACGCACGGGAAGGCGCGGCCAGCCCGCGGGCAGGCGCGGCCAGCGCAACCGCAGATGCGGCAGCTTCAGCGATCCAGACCCGTATAAAGCCATGCGGCCCGACATTCCCCCTGATACCGCCCGCGGGCCCCGGCTGGACCCTTGGCGCATCCCGGCAGCGACTCCCTGAACCTGCCTTCCGGGACATCTTCATGATCGATTCACAAAGTGTCTCAGCCAAGGCAAAGCTGTTGAAAATGCATCGAAAAAAGTTAATCGGGCGGCAAGATTTACGCTGCTGTGGCTTCTGCATCACGTTCCGGCGCAGGGTCAGGTTCCATTATGGTTAACCGATGCCGTCCGGCGGACCTTGATCCGGAAACTGGCGGCATCGCCGCGGGGTGGCGAAAGTCGTTGGCGCGACCGCGGCGAGCCCCTAAAGGGTTCCCAGGCGCAAATTTGACAGGGCAATGAACATGGCTGGCGCACTCAAGATTGGATTTTCGACCTATTCGGCGCCCGAAAAGGCTGTCCTGATCGTATTTGCCGGCTCCGACCTGACATTCGGCCCGAAAACCCAGGCCTTGCTCAAGCCCGCGGCGGATCTGTTGAGGCGGGCGGCGGCCGCCGACGGCTTCAAGGGCAAAAGCGGCACCGCGCTCGATCTGGTCGCGCCCTCCGGCCTGAAAGTGTCCCGGCTGATCGTGATCGGGGTCGCAGCCAAGTCGTCCGATGACAAGGCGTCCGATGACAAGTCTGCGGGCGAACCCGCCCGGGATATGGTCAAGCTTGGAGGCGCGGCGTTTGGCCGGGTTCCGGCGCGCGCCAGCGAGGTCGTGATTGCAGGCGAGTTCCCAGACCAGGAATTGACCCCGGACCAAGTGGCCGATCTTGCGCTTGGCGCGTCGCTGCGCGCCTATTCGTTCGACCGTTACAAGACCAAGAAAAAGGACGACGACACTCCCAAGCAACGGCGGGTAACCATCGGCACCAGCGAGCCCGAGAAGTCCCGCAAGGCTTACGCTTCGCGCGAGGCGATTGCGGAGGGCGTGACGCTGGCGCGCGATCTGGTCAACGAACCGGCCAATGTCCTCTATCCCGAAGAATTCGCCCGCCGCGCCAGCGCTTTGCGCAAGCTCGGCGTCGACATCGAGATTCTCGACAAGAAGGCCATGACCAAGCTCAAGATGAACGCGCTGCTCGGCGTCGGCCAGGGTTCGGCGCGTGAGAGCCGCGTCGTCATCATGCGCTGGAATGGCGGCAAGAAGGGCGAGAAGCCGCTCGCCTTCATCGGCAAGGGCGTGTGCTTCGATACCGGAGGCATCTCGATCAAGCCGGCGGCCGGGATGGAAGACATGAAAGGCGACATGGCGGGCGCGGCCTGCGTGGTCGGCCTGATGCATGCATTGGCGGGCCGTAAGGCGAAGGTGAATGCGATCGGGGCGATCGGGCTGGTCGAGAATATGCCCGACGGCAATGCCCAAAGGCCCGGCGATATCGTTACCTCGATGTCCGGCCAAACCATTGAAATCATTAACACAGACGCCGAGGGCCGGCTGGTTCTGGCCGACGTGCTCTGGTATGTCGGCAAGACCTACAAGCCGCAATTCATGATCGATCTGGCGACGCTGACCGGGGCGATCATCGTCTCGCTCGGGCATGAATATGCCGGGCTTTTTTCCAACAACGACAAGCTCGCCGAACAGCTTGCGCAAGCAGGAAAGCTGACCGGCGAGCGTGTCTGGCGGATGCCGCTCGGCCCCGAATACGACAAGCAGATCGATTCCAAGTTTGCCGACATGAAGAACACCGGCGGCCGCATGGGCGGGGCGATCACCGCTGCGCAATTCCTGCAGCGATTCGTCGACAAGACGCCCTGGGCGCATCTCGACATTGCCGGCACCGGAATGGGATCGCCGCAGACCGACATCAACAAGAGCTGGGGATCGGGCTATGGCGTTCGTCTGCTCGACCGTCTGGTGGCGCAGTCGTACGAGACGTAAAGGCGCGCGGGACCGGCCGCGATGAGGCGCGCATTCGCGATCGCATGTGTGCTGCTGACGGCGCTCGGGGCGCGGGCCGAGGCCGATCTGCCGCTGATCGAACGCATTGCCGTCCAAGGCGAAAACGGCAAGCCGGTCGCCGAGGCCGGCGTGATCGCATTCCTGCGCAAGCCTGCCGATGCGCCGCGCCCGGTCGCCTTCGTGATCGGCGGCGGTCCCGGCACCTCGTCGGCCTATCTCAATCTCGGTGCGCTCGGCCCGCAGCGCATCGCCTTCGACGGCGCCGCCTCCGAGCAGCGGCCGCTTGTGCCGAATACCGAAAGCTGGCTCCCCTTCACCGATCTGGTCTTCATCGATCCGCCGGGAACCGGGCAGGGACGCTTCCTGCCTCTAAAGTCCGAGACCAACGCCAGGGAGCAGATCTGGTCGGTCGAGGGCGACGTTGATTTTCTGGCGGATGCCATAGCCACCTGGCTGCGCAAATACGAGCGGATCGGCGCGCAAATCGTGCTGGTCGGGCAGAGCTATGGCGGATTGCGGGCACCGCGGCTTGCGGAGGCCCTGCATCGCCGCCATGGCGTCGCGGTCAGCGGACTGATCCTGGTCTCGCCGATCCTCGATTACGGCTGGCGCTATCATGCGCGGACCTCGCCGCTTTCGTTCATGACGCTGCTGCCGTCGTTCGCCGCCGCACGCATGGAGAGCGAAGGCGCCTTCGACGCGCAAAAGCTCGGCCCAATTCAGGACTATGCCAGCACGGCGTTTGTCGACGATTTCCTGAAAGGGCCGCGCAACCGCGAAGCTTTGCAGCGCATGGTGGTGCGCGTGACCGCGATCACGGGCTTGCCGCGTACCGTGGTCGAGGCGGCGCAGGGCCGCGTCGACGAAAATCTGTTCGCCCGCGAGTTCGCCCGGCAGCAAGGCAAGGTGGTCTCGGCCTACGACCCCGCCGTCACCGGCGACGATCCCGATCCCTCGGTGCCACGGCCCGATTTTTCCGATCCGTTTCTCGCTGCGCTCAAGTCGCCGCTGACTGCTGCCATGGACAGTGTGCTGCGTGTCGTCGGCAAGCCGGTGGTCCCTTATGTCGTCTCGAACGATGCCGTGTTCCAGAACTGGCGCTGGAGCGACGGTCACGGCCTGCCGGAGGCGGTCACGGCCTTGCGCAAGATGCTGGCGCTCGACCGCAGCCTGCGCGTGATCGTGGCGCATGGCTATTCCGATCTGCAGACTCCGTATTTCGAAAGCGCGCTGATCCTCGCCCAATTGCCCGATTTCAACGGCCGCCTCGAACTGCGGACTTACCGCGGCGGCCACATGTTCTATGGACGCGACGAGTCGCGCCGGCAATTCCGGCGTGATGTGGAAGCCTTGTTTGCCGCGCTCGCAAAGCGCCGCTAGAGATTGCGAGAGGTGCATGGCCGAAATCCGCTTCTATCACCTTGTCGACCGCCCGTTGGAACGGGTCTTGCCGCAGTTGCTGGAAATTTCGCTCGAGCGCGGCTGGCGGGTGGTGGTGCAAGCCGCGTCCGATGACCGGATCGAGGCGCTCGACGCGCATCTATGGACCTATCGCGACGACAGCTTTTTGCCACATGGCACGGCGCGCGGCGCCGACGCGGTCGATCAGCCGGTTCTGTTGGTCGCCGACGATCGCAACCTCAACAACGCGAATGTCCGTTTTCTGATCGATGGCGTGCCGATCCCTCAGGACGCCTCGCGATACGACCGGCTGGTGCTGATCTTCGATGGCAATGACGACGATCTGGTTGCGCAGGCCCGCATGCAATGGACCGAAGCAAAGGCCGCTGGCCATGAGACGAGCTACTGGCAGCCCGACGAGCATGGCCGCTGGGTGCAGAAGGCGTGACCGCCCCCGGTTTGCCGCACGCAGGGCATGAAATATCGCAATATCTCAGTACGTTGCGGGGAGTTCCGGTTGCGGGCTGGCCGGCGTTAACGAGCCTCGGTATTCTGTGATCGGGCCAGATTGATTGCTGCCATGTTGCTGACTAACAATCCGGGCTTCTCTCGACCGCAAGGTCCGGAGCTGGGGGTCTAGCCGTGCAAATCTGCGTAAAGTTCCGATGCGTATTGCGCCTTACGACGCCGCTCGCGGCCGTGTTGCTGGCCGCCTGCGCATCATCGGACGCCACGCAGCCCGGGGCAAAGCCTGCGGAGATTTTCGCGACGCCGGACTGGGCGAAGGCCAATCAGGCCCGTGCCGAAACCCGACGCGCAATCACCCAGGCCGATCTCATCAATCCGGACGGGTCCTGCGCGATGCCCCAGACGACGGACGGCATGGCGTCGCCCTCGCTCGATGCGGCCGATGCGCTTGCCGGACAGGGGCAATTGCCGGTGCTGGCCGGCGGCGTTGCGCTCGGCATGACCGAGTGCGAGGTGCTGCAGCGCACCGGCACACCAGACACCTTCAACATCGCAAACGAGGGCACCGTCCGTATTGCCACCGTGACCGTCACGCAGGGGCCATCGCCCGGGCTCTATCGGTTTCGCGATGGACGGCTGATCACAATGGAGCGCGTGCAGGCGCCGCCGCCGGCGAGACCTGCGCGACCCGCACGGCCGCAACGAGCCGCAAAGCAGGGGCAGCAGCAAGGCATGCCGATGCCGCTGCGCGGCCCCCAGCAATAAGCCTGTCTGGCAGGCGGCGTCACGCCTGCACGGCTTCGAGGGCCGCACTGGCCTCCAGCCATTCGTCTTCGGCTTGCGCAAGCTTGTCCGCCGCTTCTGCACGCTTTCGTGCAAGCTGCGTCGCCTTCACAGGGTCGCTCGCGAACAATTCGGCAAGCGTGGCATCCATTTTCTCGATCTCGGCGGACAGCTTCTTCGTCATCTGCTCCGCGGCTGCGATCCGCTTTCTGAGCGCGGCCAGCTCGGCGCGCCGTTCGCCTGACGCCTTGCGGGCCTCGGCGCCGGGCTTGGGAGCGATGGAACCGGAATTGGCATTGCGGGTGTCGCTCGCCTTGCCGGAAAGGATCAGCCGGCGATAGTCGTCGAGATCGCCGTCGTAGCTTTCGACGCTGCCATTCTGCACGATCCAGAGCCGGTCCACGCTGGCTTCCAGCAGGTAGCGGTCGTGCGAGACCAGGATCACCGCGCCCGGATAGTCGTTGATCGCCTCGATCAATGCGGCGCGGCTGTCGATGTCGAGATGGTTGGTCGGTTCGTCGAGGATCACGAGATGCGGCCCGCCGAAGGTGGCAAGCCCGAGCATGAGGCGCGCTTTCTCGCCGCCTGACAGCGTTTCGACGGTGGCATCGGCGCGCGCCGCCGAAAAGCCGATGGCGCCGGCCTTGGCCCGGACCTTCGCCTCCGGATCGTCCGGCATCAGCCGCCGCACATGCTGATACACGCTGTCCTTGGGCCGCAATTCGTCGAGCTGATGCTGCGCGAAATAGGCGATCCGCAGCTTGTCGGCCCGGGTTATGCGTCCGGCCATGGGCACAAGACGGTCGGCGAGCAATTTCACCAGCGTCGACTTGCCGTTGCCGTTGGCGCCAAGAAGCGCGATGCGGTCATCGTCGTCGATGCGCAGTGACAGGTTGCGCAGCACCGGCTTGCCCGGCTCGTAGCCGACCGACACGCCGTCGAGCGCGATGATCGGCGGCGACAGCGTCCTGTCGGGCGCGGGCAGCACAATTGGGCGGACCTCGTCGTTGACCATCGCGGCCGGCGGTTCGAGCCTTGCCAGCATTTTCAGCCGCGACTGAGCCTGACGCGCCTTGGTCGCCTTGGCGCGGAAGCGGTCGACGAAAGCCTGGAGGTGCTTGCGTTGTGCTTCCTGCTTCTTGGCGAATTTCGCATCCAGCATCTGGCGCTCGCGGCGCTGCCGCTCGAATGACGAATAGCCGCCGCGATAGAAGGTCAGCTTGCCGTTCTCCAGATGCAGGATCGAATCCACCGCGTTGTCGAGCAGGTCGCGATCATGGCTGATGACGATCACGGTGTGCGGATAGCGCGCGAGGTGGTCTTCGAGCCAGAGCGTCCCTTCAAGGTCGAGATAATTGGTCGGCTCGTCGAGCAGAAGCAGATCGGGTTCGGAGAAGAGGACCGCTGCAAGCGCGACACGCATGCGCCAGCCGCCGGAAAACTCGGAAACTGCGCGGGCCTGATCCGCGGTCGAGAAACCAAGGCCCGCAAGGATCGCCGCAGCGCGCGCCGGCGCGGAATGGGCGTCGATATCGGCGAGCCGGGTATGGATCGCGGCGATGCGGTCAGCGTCGGCTGCGTGCTCGGCTTCGGCGAGCAGTGCTGCGCGCTCGCGGTCGGCGGCCAAGACCACGTCAATGAGGCTGTCCGGCCCGCTCGGTGCTTCCTGCAACAGGCGCCCGACGCGCGCGCGCTGGCGCACCATGAGATTCCCGGATTCCGGCGCAAAATCGCCGGTGATGACATTGAAGAGCGTGGTCTTGCCGGTGCCGTTGCGGCCGACCAGGCCGACGCGGCTGCCCGCGGGCACCCGCACCGAGGCGTCGTCGATCAGCAGGCGCCCGGCGACGCGGACGGTGAGGTTTTCGATCGTCAGCATGAGCGCGCGTTGTGACCAATCGCGGCCGCGAGATCAACCGGCCTTCTGAATGGGGCCGGCGGCCGATTCCCCGGCCAAGCCGAGCTGGTCTCAAACGAAATCGATGAGGAAAAGAATTGCGGGGATGATTGAAGACGGGGGGATGACAGTGACTCTTTTTGCGAATCACGGAACATTACGGCGGGGCCAGCCCTCCGGCGGCTCGAGTGGCGTTTCACCTCAAACCTGAACGAGGACGCTATGGCGAAGAAGGCCAAGAAGAAAAAAGCTGCGAAGAAGAAGAAGTAAGTCGGACTTTACATCGGCCCGGGTGGAGTTCCTCCCGGGCCGAATGTGCTACGTCCTTTCGTTACATTATGGGCGGGCGGCCGTCGCTTTGACGATGTCCTCCCACGCCTTCACCTCGGTGCGAACGAAAGCGGGAAAATCCGCTCTGGGCAGCGGAGAGATGTCTAGGCTCAATTTGTCGAGCCGGCCTTTAAGTTCGGGATCCTGCAAGGCAGCGAGTATTTCGGTTTCCAGTTTGCGCTCGATGTCGGGCGCCGTGCCGCTACGCACGAAAATGCCCATCCAGGATCGAAGATTGAAATCCGCAAAGCCGGCTTCTGCAATGGTGGGCAGGTCCGGTTGCGATGACGGACGTTTCGACGAAAACGCCGCCAAGGCGATGGCCTGCTTGCTTTCGAGAAAAGGGGTCGCCGCCCCCAGACCGGATGCGATCAATTGGACTTCGCCGGCCACAAGCGCCGCGTAAGCTGGAGCCGCGCCTCGATAGGGCACTGCAAGAATGTCGATCTTTGCGTTACGCTTGAACCACTCCATCATGAAGAAATGCGGACTCCCCGGACCGAGATGTCCGTAATTCAGCTTGCCGGGATTGGCTTTCGCGTAACTGATGAGTTCGTCGATGCTGCGTGCAGGTACCGCCGGGTGAACCATCAATGCGAAGGGGAGTTCGATCACGCGAACCACCGGGGAAATGTCCTTCTCGAGATCGTAGCGGCGGTTTGCAACGAGCGTTTCGTTGATCGCAACAGCATTGGAGAGGATTGCGATCGTAAGCCCGTCGGGTTCGGAGCGGGCTATCGCTTCCGTCGCGATCATTTCGGAGCCGCCGGGACGGTTGTCCACCACCACCGGTTTGCCGAGCCGCTCTTGGAGCTTTTGTGCGATCAACCGTGCCACGATATCGGCGCTGCCGCCCGGAGCGTAGGGCACCAGAAACGTGATTTGTCCGGCCGGGAAGGTTTGAGCTTGCGCAGTACCGCCGCTATGGGCGAAAGCGACAACCAAAGCGAGCAAAAGGATAAGCCGGTTCATTGTCTGCCCTCCGCGAGGAGCCTTAACGATACCCTTGAGTATCGCAGAAGGGCAAGACAACGAATCGAGCAGTTTCGGCCCAAATCCAGAGGGCTTGCTGCTTGCCGCCTATAGCGGCGGCAGCTGCCAGTCAGGCTTGCGGGTCTGCGACGTCAGCATCACGCGTCCGGCCGTTATGGTCGCGATCACCTTAACGTCCTTGATGGTCTTGGCGCTGACCTCCTGCGGATCCTTGTCGAGGACCACGAAATCCGCGTATTTGCCGGCCTCGATGCTGCCGACGCGGTCGTCAACGCCAAGCGTATAGGCGGCGTCGATCGTCACCATCCGCATCGCGCGTTCAACATTGCGCACCCTTTCGGCCGGCGCATGGGTCTTGCCGGACAATTCGCCGATGCGGTTCACCGCGGTCCACACTTCGTAGAGCGGGCTCGGAACGCCGACCGGGGTGTCGGAATGCAGCGACAGCACGATATTTTCGCGCAGGATCGTGTTCATCCGCGCCGCGAGCGAGGCACGGTCGGTGCCGATATAATCGGCGTTCAAGTCGGCGCGTTCGGAGACGTAATAGGGGTTGGTCGAGATCACCGCGCCGAGTGCCTTGACCTGACGCACCTGCGCGGTGCTCGAAATCCCGAAATGCTCAAACGAGAAGCGGTGGTCGAAACGCGGCGTCTCGGCCTGCAGCGCGGCCAGCGCATCGAGCGTGATCTGGTTGCCGCCGGAGCCGTTGGAATGCACATGAATCTGGAAGCCGGCATTCCACCACGGCCGCATCGCGTTCAGGAAAGCCTCTTTCGAGGTATACATGAACAGGCCCTTGAACCGGTCGTTGTTGATGTAACCGGGATATTGCAGCTCCATGCCGAACGACACGAAGGCGTCGTCGGCATAGAATTTCACGCCGTTGAAGATCTGGCGCTCGTTGCTGGTGTACCGGAGCTTCGTCACCTCCTCGACGGCGCGCTCGCCATACAATTCCTGGAAGGTCGCGCCGTCGGCGACATGCACGATGCGGGCGATGGAGTTGGGCTGACCGAAATATTGGCGGGTCAGCATGTTCTCCAGGTCGAGATTGACGCCGCCATAGAACAGGTCGCCCGTGGTGGTGATGCCGGCCTGCTGCATCAAGGCGCCGAGATAGCGCAGCCGTCGCATGCCTTCCTCGGGTGTCAGAACCTCCGCGAGCGGCTTCAGCATGATGATCTTGGCGGCTTCGGTGCCGAGGAACTGACCGTTCGAGGAACCGTCCGGATTTTTTCCGGCGCCGATGGTCTTGGCGACCAGCTCGTTGGTGATGCCGTATTTCTCGATCGCGGCCGAGTTGGCGAAGACGTAATGCTCCGACGCATCCCAGACGATGATCGGCTGGGTCTTCGAGATGGCATCAAGCTGATCGCGATCGAGCAGATCGCCGCCCATCGCAATCACGTCGTAGCCCCAGGTCAGCACCGTGGTGCCCGGCTTGGCTTCCTTGACGTATTTTCGCAGCGCCTTGATCGCGTCGTCCCGGGTTTTCACGCCCGGGAAATCCGGGCCGTACGGGTTGCGCAGCGGGAAAAAGGTCAGGGGCGGCAGGCTGATCGCGACCGATCCCATCACCGGATGGCCGTGCGCCTCGACGAAACCGGGATAGATCACCTGCTTGGCGAAGCGCCGGTCGATTTCGTATGGAAAGCGCTTCATCCAGGGCTGCAGGTCTTCCAGCGAGCCGACCGAGAGGATGCGACCGTCCTTGACCGCAACCGCGGTCGCCGTTGGCCAGCCCGGATCCATGGTGACGATCTTGCGCGCAACGAAAATCGTCATCTTTTCGGTGGTTTCCTGCGGCTTCGCCGACATCGAGGGCGGCAGCGGCTTCAGCAGCGGGAGGTTGGAAGCAGGCGCGGTGAGGGCGCTCGCAGGTACAGGAAAAACCGGCTTGATGTTCACGGTCCCCGGCGGCTGGCTCTTGGGCGCTGTTGGCGCAGTTGCCGGCGCGGCATCGGTCGCCGGCTGGTTCGCCTGTGCGAGCTGGATGGCCTCGCGAAACAGCGGCGCCAGCTCGGTGATGCAATAGGTGCCCCAGGTTTCCGGCGCGCCGGTCGGCGTCTTGTGGCTGGCGCCGAGGCGCGGCCGGGGATGATGGACGCCATGGGCGTCGGCAGAGAAACGGATATCCGAAAAAATCAGGGCCGCGCATAACGCGGTTGCGACCACAACAGCTTTCAGTCTCATCGGCGCACAAACCTCCCCAAAGCATATGCACCGGCCATCTAGCGTGATTCGCGATTGCGCTTCATGATGCAGCTTCCGCGGGCCGGTCATGCGACAGGCGTCATGATGACGCGGCGCCCGCGGCCGAAGGAGTGTCCGTCATGTGCGTCCCAGGATGCGAACACGCGGTGCGCGCGGCTTTAAGTCGCCGCGGATTCTTCAAGGGAGGTGCGGCGGCCGCATTCGCGGCGACGGCGTTCGATGCTGGGCCCGCCGTCGCACAGGAGCGCAAATTCAGCCGCGTGATCGATCTCACGCATGTCATGTCGCCGGACTTCCCGACCTTTTTCGGCGTGCCGGGAATCGAGATGAAGCGGCAGGCCGAACTCAAGAAGGACGGCTTTAATTCTTACGTTTGGCAGTTGATGGAGCATGCCGGCACCCATCTCGATGCACCGATCCATTTCTCTGAAAACGGTGCGACCGCCGACCGGATCGAAGCGGGCTCGCTGGTGGTGCCGCTTGCGGTGGTCGATGTGACGGAGCAGGCGGCGAAGAATGCCGATTACCAATTATCGCGCGTCGACCTCGACGCATATGAAACCAAGCACGGCCGCATTCCGGACAATGCCTGTGTGGCGATGCATTCGGGATGGGCGCGCTACGTCACCGACGGCGCGAAATATACCGGCAAGGATGCGGCGGGGAGCTTCCATTTCCCCGGCTTCTCTCCGGATGCCGCGCAATGGCTGATGACCGACCGCAAGGTGGCCGGGCTTGCGGCCGATACGCTGTCGCTCGATCACGGCGCCTCGAAGGATTTCAAAACGCATTATCTGTGGCTGCCCTCCGGCCGCTGGGGGCTGGAGAATGTCGCCAATCTCGATCGGGCGCCGGCGTCCGGCGCCACGCTGGTGGTGGGCGCGACGAAAGTGAAGGGCGCAACCGGCGGCCCGGTCCGGCTGATCGCGCTGGTTTAGCGCGGGCTATTTGATCGTGATCTGCCCTGCCGTCTGCACCTGCAGCTGCGCGTCCTTCGCGAGCGCGCCATGGTTTGCCAGCACATAGGCGGTGACATCGAGCCGCTGCGTGTCGTTGATCAGGTTCGGATCGTTGAACGGCATGATCTGCATATACTCGATGAGGTTTTGCGCATTGCCGAATTTTGCGGCCAGCAGGCTGCCTTCGCCCCAGATCGGGGTCTGGTAGCCTTCGCCGCGTTTGCCGTCGACGCCGTGGCACTGCGTACAGAATTGCGCATAGACCTGTTTGCCTCGCTCAAGCTGGGTATGGGGATCGGCGATCGAACGAATTGCTGGAAAGCCGCAAAGCATGCCGGCAAGGGCGACAGCAACGACATAAAGCTTCATCGAAACGAACCGCATTTCTTGTTGGCGAAAGACACGCATAGGGAAAGCGAGCGGCGGGTGCCGCGCTGCGCCATGCCGCGGACGTGCCGCGGCATGGCGATTGTTGATGGCGTTGTGGTCAGACGACTTCGATCTTGAATTTCGGGATCGACCAGTTCGCCATGCCGAGCGTGTTCAGTGGGATCTGCTCCGGCTGCGACACGCCCGCATTGTCGGTCGTGCGCGTCTCGATCGTGTGCTTGCCCGCCTTGGCATCCCACGGGAAGGTGAACCGCACCCAGGTGTAACGGCCGAGATTGGGCTGCTGAATGGTGGCGCGCTGCCAGGGGCCGCCGTCGATGCGGTATTCCACGGTATTGACGCCGTGCTGCGGCGCCCAGGCATATCCGCGCATGGTCTGCTGCCCGGCGCTGAGCTTTGGCCACTCGTCCTTCTTCAGCGGATAATTGGAAGGCACTGACGGGGATTTTTCCAGCACCAGCGGCACCGTGATGGTCGATTTCGGCGGCATCCAGGTGACCATTGGTCCCTTGATGTCGGCGGCAGTGATGCCGGGCAGGAACTCATCGTCAGGGCCGTGTTCGGGCGCCGAATAGGTCGGGCCGAGATAAACCTCGCCCTTGGTGTTGAGCCGCGTCCAGACCCGTTTGTTGGTGACGCGGATCTCGGTCACCCATTTGATCGAAGCGGTGCCACCCCAGCCCGGCACGACGATCCGCACTGGTGCGCCGTGATCGGGCGTCAGCGGGTTGCCGTTCATCGCAAAGCACACGCCGATGTCGTCGGCCCGCGTCGCAACCTCCGAATAGGGCATCGGCCGGCCCATGTCGCTGCCGTCAACTCCCGACCAGAACAGCACCGTCACCGCGTCCGGCTTGATGCCGGCGCGTGCGAAGATTTCGCTCATCGGCACATATTGCCATTCGGCCTGGCCGACAGCGCCCAGCACCCAGTTGCCGCCGGATACGTCCTTGGCGGTGAAGCCGCCCTGTTCCCAGAACAGCGTGCGGCCGTTGCCGTGGCACTCCATCGTGGCGATGATGGTGCGGGACGGCATCTTGAGGAGTTCTTCATAGCCGATGTCGAACGGCCGCTCGACCGATGCGCCATGTACCTTCAGCCGCCACTTGTCGCGGACCAGTTCGGGCTTCTGATCCGCGGTCGGAGTCGGATAGTGGTTGCGAACGTAGAATTCCTCGACCGGCGTCATGAAGGTCGTGAAATTCCAGTAATTGCCGGAGCGCACCGTCGCGCCGATATTGAGCACGCGGGAATCGTCCTTGACGATGATCCGGCGTGGCGGTGCGGCTGGAGCCGCTGGTGCAGCAGGCGCTCCTGCCGGCGCTTGCGCCATCGCGGGCGTTGCCGCGAGCGCGCCAAATGCTGCAGCCGATACAAAAAGACTGCGCCGATCAATATTCGAGCCGTGCTTGAGAATGCGCTGCGCAGTCGCCGCATCCTCGGCCTCGTGCCGTTTCCAACCCATGTCATCCCTCCGGATGTTTTTGAAGGGGCGACGATCACCGCCGTGCCCGCCGACAAACTCGCAACGGGAAGGGGGGCTGGCAAGGCAAAAAGAAATAATAGTTCAATTATTTCAATGACTTGTTCTGATTTTTGAACATGTGCGGCGCACCATGTTCAGCTTCTCGAACGTTTGAAGTTCTGCGCCTCGATGCCGAGCGCCTTCATGCGCGACCACAGCGTGGTGCGCGAAATTTCCAGACGGCGCGCCGCTTCCCCGAGCCGTCCCTGTGTTTCGCTGAGCGCACGCGCGATTTCGCCTTTCTCCGCCTCAACGAGGGCATCGCGCAAGCTGTTGGGCTGTGTCCGTTGTCCGTGCGCGCCCGGCGAGATCTTCGCCAGTCGATTAAGCAGTACGCCCATTTCAAATGGCTTGACGACGTAATCGGCGGCACCTGCTTTCATCAAACGGACCGCCTGATCGATATCGGAATAGGCGGTCATGAAAAGAAAGGGTGTTGCGGCTTGCCGGCGACGGGTCTCGTTGAACACCTCCTCGCCACTGCCGTCCGGCAATCTGATGTCGCAGATCACGACATAAGGATTTGCGGCTGGCAGCGCCCGCAAGGAGTCGGTTTTAGTCCGCCACCAATGGACCTTCGCGCCTTCAAGCGATAGCCGCTGCACCAGCGACTCGCCCATGATCGGATCGTCCTCGATCAGACCGATGATATGGCGCTCAGGCGACATGACGGATCTCCGTCTCGCTCTGGATTGGCAGACTGACGGAAATCTCAGTGCCTTGCCCGCTGGCGGTCCTGAACCGGATATGGCCCCCGAGATCGAATACCATGCGCCTGATCAGCCAAAGACCGAGTCCGCTGCCCTCGGAAAAGGATGGCGTATCGGGGCGCGATCCATCGAGAATGGCTTGTGCATGCTCCGGCAAGCCCGGACCTTGATCGGCCACGTCAAGAATGAGGGTTCCCGCGCCGCCATGCACCCTTACAGCGACGGTTCCGCCTTCAGGCGAAGCCGTCATCGCGTTCAGTCCGAGATTGAGCAAAACTTGGCGCACCTGCGTCGCAGGCAGACCGATTTCACCCGACACAGCATTCGACCAGGCGATTTGAAGATTGCGGCGGGCCGCCTCGGGCGCCAGCAGCAGGCGCATGTCGTTCAGGTCGGCTGCCGTCAGATTGCGCGGCTGATGGTCGGTGCGATAGGTGGCAAGTATTGTCCGGACCACATCGCGAATGCCGCGCAGCCCGCGCTCGATCAGGTCAAGTGACTGCAATCTCACGCTCGGCCGCTCGCCATGGCGCTTCAATGTGTCGACCGCATTCAGCATCCCGCCCAGCGGATTGTTGATCTCATGCGCAACTCCCGAAGCCAGACGGCCGAGGCTTGCCAGCTTTTCCTCGGCCGCCAGTTGCTTGGCCATGGCCTCGCGTTCGTTGAGCGCTTCGGCCATCGCGTTGTAACGCTGGAACAGGCGGCCGATTTCGCTGTCCGGCGAGGGCAGCGATGCCTGAAGCACCGGATTGACCGGACCTTTGGCACCCTGGTCGAGATGACTCGACAACACGCCGAGCGGCGCAAGCATCCTGCGTGTGGCCCAATATCCCAGAGCCGCGAGCATGAGGGCGATCGTGGTATTCGTGGCAATCAGGGTGAGCAGCACATCGCGCCGCTCCTGCAGAAGATGGGAAATGTCGAAGTCGGCGAACAGCTGACCGATGGTGCGTCCCTGATAGGCGAGCACCTTGCGCGCATAGGCACGGCCGCGATGTTCGTCCACCTGGAGGGTTTCGTGTGCAGCGAAACGCTCCGAAAGCGATGGCTGATCGCTGCCGAGCGGGATCGTGCTCGGATCGCTTGAAGCGAGCGTCTGGCCGCGGCTATCGAGAACGACAACATTGGCCCGGCCGAAACCGCCGCCCAACCCGGTCCGGCGATCGATGGCGTCGAATACTTCCCAAACATCCTCGCGCAGGACGTAGGGTGTCAACGATGCGGCGAGACCTTCCAGATAGGTCGTGGACAGCGTCGCAAGCTGGCGCTGCTGCAGCGCCTTGAGCCGCGACAGGACTGCGTTCGTGATCACGATGCTGACGCACAGCATCAGCAATGCGACAAGAACCGGAACCTTGATGGCAATCGGCCAGCGACTCGGAACAAGGTTGCGCAGCATCAGTCGAACTGCCTGACCAGGGCTACGCGATCGGCGATGCCATCGAACAATTCGGGCTTTGGCTCTGTAAAGCCATCGAGCCGCAACAACGACAGGACGCGGCGGCCGAGTTCGTCGGCTTGCATCTCCCGCAGCGCCGCCGCGAAACGCCGCAGTCTTTGCGTTTCCGCGAGGCTCCTGGACGTCGCGATCGGCGGAAAACCGAACCAATCGGATTTCCAGACGACACGCGTCTTGTGCGTCAGTTCGGGTTCGGTTTCGGACATAACTTCCCAGACATAGCCGTCGACGCTTCCGGATTGCGCGAGTCCGGACGCAACGGCCCGAACCACATTGCGATGTCCGTAGGTAAAAAAGCTACGGGAGAAGAAGCTCTCGGGACGCATGCGGCGCTCGGCAAGGGCGGCGCGCGTCACCAGGGAGCCCGAATTCGAATCCGGATCCGAGAATGCGTGAACGTCGCCTTTCAGATCGTCGATGGCCTGTGCTTGCCGGCCCGCCGCGGCGATCAGATAGGCCTGATAGGTTCCCGATCCGCGCCACACCGGAAGCGCGACCAGGGACAATTGCGAGCGATACGCCACGAAGGGATAGCCGCAAATCCACGCCGCATCGATCTGGCCGGCGACCAGCTGCGAGGTAATCTCCTGGTAGGTCCGGCGCAGCACCAGCCGGACCTCGGATCTGATCGATCGCTCGAGATAGCCGTGCAGCGCTTCGAGCAAAGCAAGGTCCGATGTCAGGAAAACCGGCGTGAGGCCAAAGGTAAACGGTGCTTCGGCACGAGCCGGACCGTCGAGCGCGCCATGCACCAACGCAGCCGCGGCACCTGTGACTAGGCGCCGGCGATTGATCGAACTCTCTGCTGCGGGCGCATCCATCGAAAACGAATTCAGTTTCGAGCTGTTTTCTCGATCATCCTGATCGCCTTATTTTCGCAGAAGCTTTGGGTTTCTGCAAAGCACCTGTCTCCCGCAGTGCAGTCCGCCGCCCGCGGAACAGGCCGAATGCCGGTTGCCTAAGCGGGACGCTGCGCCCCGCGATACGATATGGGACTATGGAAAGAAGCCCCGGTCCCGCAAAGGGATCCGGGGCTCTCTGCCTCCCGGCACGATCGTCTGCCGAAAGCAATCAGTAGCAGACGTTGATCCGCTTCCAGTAGCCATACTTGCCGCCGACCCAGATCCGGCGCCAGCAATTGTAGTAGAGCGGGCGAACATGGACGTGGACATGGCCCCAGTGGCCGTGGTGGTGACGCTTCCAGCCGGCTTCCGCCGAGGTGGTCGTACCGAGCGAGGCGATGCCGACGGTGGCGACGGCAGCGAGTGCGATAGCAGTCATGCGAAGCATGTTATCTCTCCCTTTCCGTGGATGCCCGAGCGCATCCCGTAGAGATCTGTCGCGTGTGGAGAGCAAGCCGTTCGCGCCTTCGATTAAACTTGCGCAATGAAAGCTGCGACATGATGTACAAAATTTGCCGGCGATCTCCGGACCGGTTGCGCGTGCGCGCGGATCGCTGACGCATCCCAGATCGCGGCGCCGCATCAGCGCGTGATCTCGGCAAAAGAAAAACCCGGCCTCGCTTTTTCGAGGCCGGGTTCTGCATGGCGCCACTTGGCGCATCGTGCTTAGTAGTAGCGATACGAACGGTAGTATGAACGATAGCCGTAGTACGGCTTGTAGTAGCGGTAGCCGTAATAAGGCTTGTAGTACGACTTGTAGCCGTAATACCCGCCGTAATAGTGGGCCGAAGCGGCGGTCGGGGCGAGCGCGGCAGTGACAAGCGCGGCACCGGCAGCCAGGCCAAGAAGGGTCTTGCGGAACATGGGGTCTCTCCTGTGACGGATGTGGAGTCACATCCTGATCTTCAGTCGCGGCCTGCCCGTAATGGGTTCGAAGCGCATGAGGCTGCGGAAAACCATGTGAATTCAGAGGTTTGCCAGATGCCGGGGTGCGACCGGGCGCCGCAGGCGCTGTCTTGCCGCCATCCGGGCCCATGGCTATAAGCCGCACGCGCCCATTCCGGGCTTTATTTTCCGAGCACCCTTCAGAGGACGTCATCCATGGCGATCGAGCGCACTTTTTCGATTCTCAAGCCGGACGCCACCGCGCGCAATCTGACCGGTGCGATCAACGCGGTCATCGAAAAGGCGGGACTGCGCATCGTCGCGCAAAAGCGCATCCGCATGTCGAGGGCGGAAGCCGAGACCTTCTACGGCGTGCACCGCGAGCGGCCGTTCTTCGGCGAACTGGTCGAGTTCATGACGTCGGGGCCGGTTGTGGTCCAGGTGCTGGAAGGTGAGAACGCCATCGCCAAGTACCGCGAGATCATGGGCGCGACCGACCCCGCCAAGGCGGCCGACGGCACCATCCGTAAACTCTACGCGAAGTCGGTCGGAGAGAACTCTGTCCACGGCTCCGACGCCGCGGACACCGCGGCCAAGGAAATCGCCCAGTTTTTCTCCCGCAACGAAATTGTTGGCTGAGACGTCTGGCCGGGTCCGATAGAGGATTTCTATCGGCTGACGCGCCATCCCCGTTGCCACCGTAGTTATACGGTCGTAGATACGCTTTTGGTTTGACAAAGGGGTATCGGGTGGCATCGCTTCTGGCCGAGATGCTGTCGCCGGCCTTCTGGCTGGCGGCAGGGCAGATCATTGGGATCAATATCGTCCTGTCCGGCGACAACGCGGTGGTGATCGCGCTCGCCTGCCGTATGCTGCGCGCCAAGGAGCGGTTCTGGGGCATGATCCTCGGCGCCGGGGTGGCGGTGATGCTGCGTATTGTCTTCACCCTCGTGGTGGCGCAGGCGATGGGCTACCCGTTCCTGAAGCTGATCGGCGGCGTCCTTCTGCTTTGGGTCGCGGTCAAGCTTGTGGTCCCGGAAGAGGATCACGGAGAGGGCAAGGTCGCGGCGGCCGACAATCTGTGGCGGGCTGTGCGCATCGTGGCCATCGCTGACATCGTGATGAGCCTCGACAATGTCATTGCGATTGCGGCGGCGGCGGAGACCGCGGGCATCCGGGTCGATCCTCTGAATGCGGAGCAGATCAAGGCCGCGCTGATCGTGTTCGGCCTGGTCACCTCGATCCCGCTGATCGTTGCCGGTTCGGCGCTGCTGATGTCGCTGCTCGACCGCTTCCCGGTCCTGGTCTGGGCCGGCGCAGCGCTGCTCGGCTGGGTGGCAGGCGACATCATGGTCAAGGACGCAGCACTCGCCTTTGTGCTGACTGCGTCCGACATCCAGACCCTGCATTATTTCGCGGCGGTCGGCGGCGCGGCTTTCGTGGTCGGGATGGGCTATTGGCTGCGGCAATACCAGCAAAAGAAGCTGTTGCAGGCCCCGCTTGTGATCGATCCGCCGGGACCTGAGGAGTTCCCGCACAGGCGGTAGGCCCCCCGATGGCGTGCAAACGGTTTTGAAAAAACGCGCGCAGTAAACTAAAACGAGAGGCAGGATGAACATCCATCACCCTGCCTCTGTTATTGTCCGGGCCTCGGCCTGTCCGCACGATTGCCCTTCGACCTGTGCGCTCGAGGTCGAGGTGATCGATGGCGCGCGGATTGGCCGGGTCCGCGGTGCGGACGACAACGCCTACACCGCAGGCGTCATCTGTGCGAAGGTCGCGCGCTATGCCGACCGCATCCATCATCCCGACCGGCTGACGACGCCGCTGCGCCGCAAGGGAGCGAAGGGTGAGGGCGCGTTCGAGGAGATCAGCTGGGACGACGCGCTCGACATCACGGCCGAGCAATTCCTTAAGGCGGAAGCGCGCTACGGCTCGGAAACAGTGTGGCCGTATTTCTATGCCGGCACCATGGGCCTCGTGATGCGCGACGGCATCAACCGGCTGCGTCACGCGAAGAAATATTCCGGCTTCCAGACCACGATCTGCGTCAATCCGGCCTGGACCGGCTTCATCGCCGGCACCGGGCGGCTCGCCGGGGCGGACCCCCGCGAGATGGCGAAGTCCGATCTCGTGGTGATCTGGGGCACCAATCCGGTTTCGACCCAGGTCAACGTGATGACCCATGCGACGCGGGCGCGCAAGGAACGCGGCGCCAAGATCGTCGCCATCGACATCTACATGAACGGCACCATGGAGCAGGCCGACCTGCCGGTTCTGGTGAAGCCCGGCACCGACGGCGCGCTCGCCTGCGCGATCATGCATTGCCTGTTCCGCGACGGCGCAGCCGACTGGGATTATCTCGAACGCTACAGCGACGCGCCGCGCGAACTCGAAGCGCATGTCAGGTCGCGTACGCCGCAATGGGCGTCGGCGATCACGGGGTGCCCGGTCGAGACCATTGAGGAGTTCGCGCGGCTGGTGAAAGAGAACAAGCGCGCGTTCTTCCGCCTCGGCTATGGCTTCTCGCGTTCGCGCAACGGCGCGGTCAACATGCATGCGGCGAGCTGCATTCCGGTGGTGACCGGCGCCTGGCAATACGAAGGGGGAGGCGCCTTCCACAATAACGGCGCGATCTATCACTGGAACAAGGGCATGATCGAAGCGCCGGAACTGACCGATCCGTCGGTCCGTATGCTCGACCAGTCGCGGATCGGATCGATCCTGACCGGCGAGCCCGATGCCCTGTTCGGTGGCCCGCCGGTGACGGCGCTGCTCGTCCAGAACACCAATCCGGTTTCGGTTGCGCCCGACCAGAATGTGGTGAAGCGGGGCTTCGCGCGCGACGACTTGTTTACCTGCGTCCACGAGCAGTTCATGACCGAAACGGCGGCGATGGCCGATATCGTCCTGCCCGCGACCATGTTCATGGAACACGACGACGTCTATCAGGCCGGCGGCAGCCAATATATCCTGCTCGGGCCGAAGCTCGTCGATGCGCCGGGCGAATGCCGCAGCAATCACGACGTGATCTGCGCGCTCGCCAAGCGGCTCGGCGTCGCGCATGAAGGCTTCGCCATGACGCCGCGTGAGATCATCGACTGGACGCTGAAGAAATCCGGCTGGGGCGATCTGGAGCGGCTCGAGCGCGAGCGCTGGATCGATTGCCAGCCGCCTTTCGAGAAGGCGCATTTTCTCGACGGCTTCAAATGGCCCGACGGCAAGTTCCGCTTCAAGCCCGACTGGCCGACGGTGCCGTTCAAGTCGCCCTGGACTGCAGGTCCGGTCGCGCAAATGCCAAAGCTGCCGGATCACTGGGCGGTGACGGAGGAGGCGGACGCGGAGCATCCATTCCGGCTTGCGACCTCGCCGGCACGGCAATTCCTCAATTCGACCTTCAACGAGACCCCGGTTTCGGTGAAGCGGGAAGGGCGGCCGACGCTCTTGATGCATCCGCTAGATGCTGCGGCCTGCGGTATCGCCGACGGCGATCGTATCGCGGTCGGTAATCATCGCGGCACGGTCAAGCTGCACGCGAAACTGTTCGAAGGGGTGCGGCGCAGCGTCGTGATCGCGGAATCGATCTGGCCCAATTCCGCCTATGAAGACGGCTGCGGCATCAACGTCCTCACCGGCGCCGATTCCATCGCGCCGTATGGGGGGGCCGCCTTCCACGACAACAAGGTGTGGGTGCGTTTGTCGCAGGCGTGATTTGCGGCGGGTCAAAGGTCTTGCGTTGCGTTGCCGGTAAAAGGCACCACACGAACCCGGCCGATCCGAGAGACAATGCCCGCAGACACCGATCCAAAACGAATCGAAGCGCACGCTTTGCCCGCAACGCCGGGTTCCGCGGATGCGCCATTCGACTGGCACGCCGTCGCTGTCGATGACTGTCTGCGGCGGCTCGACGCGAAGCGCGACGGACTGACCGAGAGCGAGGCCGCACGGCGGCTCGCCACTTTCGGGCCGAACCGCCTGCCGACCTCGAAGCCGCGTTCGGCGTTGATGCGGTTCCTGATGCAGTTTCACAATCTCCTGATCTACGTGCTGATCGCGGCGGGCGTGCTCGCGGGGCTGCTCGGCCACGGCGTCGATGCCGCAGTCATCTTTGCGGTCGTGCTGCTCAATGCGGCGATCGGCTTCGTCCAGGAAGGGCGCGCCGAACAGGCGCTTGACGCGATCCGCAACATGATCACGCCGCGCGCATCGGTGTTGCGCGACGGCAACCGTGTCACGGTCGATGCCAAGGACATCGTTCCCGGCGACGTGGTGCTGATCGAGGCGGGCGATCGCGTGCCGGCCGATCTGCGCCTGATCCGCGCCCGCAACCTCACGATCGACGAAGCGATCCTGACGGGCGAGTCGGTGCCCGTCGAAAAAGCGACGGCGCCTGTCGATGCCAAGGCGGCGTTGGGCGACCGGTCGCCGATGGCGTTTTCCGGTACGTTCGTTGCCGCCGGGCAGGGCGTCGGACTCGTCGTTGCAACGGCGCTCTCAACCGAACTCGGCCGCATCAGCGCAATGCTCGGCGCGGTCGAAACGCTGACCACGCCGCTGGTGCGGCAGATGGATCAATTCGCGCGTCAGCTCACGGCGGTGATCCTTGCCGTGTCCGTGGCCGTGTTCGCCTTTGCGGTCTATCTGCGCGACTATGCATGGGCGGACGCCTTCATGGCGATGGTCGGGCTTGCCGTTGCCGCCATTCCCGAAGGCCTGCCCGCCGTGATGACCATTACGCTTGCCATCGGCGTGCAGCGCATGGCGGCGCGCAACGCGATCATTCGCCGGCTGCCGGCGGTCGAAACGTTGGGCTCGGTTTCCGTCATCTGCTCCGACAAGACCGGCACGCTGACGCGCAACGAAATGACGGTGCAGACCGTCGTCACCGCGGATACGACATACGAGGTGGCAGGCAGCGGCTATGAGCCGAGAGGAGAGATTTCGCGGGACGGTCGCGTTATCGACGCCATCGACGACCCCGTGCTGGGTGAAATTGCACGCGCGGCGTTGCTCTGCAACGACGCGACGTTGCGCCAGGCGGACACCGGATGGATCGTCGACGGCGATCCGATGGAGGGGGCATTTGTCAGTTTCGCCGCAAAGGCAGGCTACGACATTGTGCTGACGCGCAAGCAAATTCCGCGCACCGACGAAATCCCTTTCGATGCGCGGCATCGCTTCATGGCGACGCTGCATCATGGCCATGACGGCAAGGCGGTCCTCTATCTCAAGGGCGCACCCGAAACCGTGATTGGCTTGTGCAAGAACGCGCTCGGACCTTCGGGTGCGGAACCCTTCGAGACGGCGGATTGGCACCAAAGAATCGAGTCGCTTGCTTCGCGCGGCCAGCGGGTTCTGGGGCTGGCGATGAAGCCGATGCCGTCAGGCAGCCGCGATCTCACATTTCAGGATGTCGAGAACGGTCTGGTCCTGCTTGGCATTGCCGGTCTGATCGATCCGCCGCGCGAGGAGGCGATTGCTGCGATCGGCGAGTGCGGCCGCGCCGGCATCGCGGTCAAGGTGATCACCGGCGACCACGCTGTGACCGCGGGTGCCATTGCCGAACAACTCGGCCTGCCGAACCACCGTGCGGTCATGACGGGCGACATGCTGGAGGCTCTCGAGGAACGGCAATTCAGGGAGGCCGCTCGGAATACCACGGTGTTCGCGCGGGCCACGCCCGAGCAGAAGCTGCGACTGGTCGAGGCGCTGCAGGCGGACGGCGCCGTGGTGGCGATGACCGGCGACGGAGTCAACGATGCACCCGCGCTGAAACGCGCCGATGTCGGCATTGCGATGGGGCAGAAAGGCACCGAGGCGGCGAAGGAGGCTGCGGAGATTGTGCTCGCCGACGATAATTTCGCCTCGATCGTGGCGGCGGTGCGCGAAGGCCGCACCGTTTACGACAACCTGACCAAGGTGATCGGCTGGACGCTGCCGACCAATGGCGGCGAGGCCATGGCGATCATCGTCGCCATTCTGTTCGGTCTCGCGCTGCCGATCACCCCGGTCCAGATCCTCTGGATCAACATGGTGACGGCGGTTGCGCTGGGATTGACACTCGCCTTCGAGCCGACCGAGCCGAACGCAATGCGGCGTCCGCCGCGAAAGCCGGATCAGCCCATTCTGTCCGGCCTGTTGATCTGGCGCGTGGTCCTCGTGTCGCTGCTGTTCGTGACCGGCGCCTTCGGCATGTTCTTCTGGGCGAAAGCGCGAGGCCTCCCGGTCGAAGAGGCGCGCACCATCGTCGTCAATACCATCGTGGTGTTCGAGATCTTTTATCTTTTCAGCGTGCGCTATCTGCACGAAACGTCGCTGACCTGGGAGGGTCTTGTGGGAACGCCGGCGGTGCTGATCGGCGTCGGTCTGGTAGCGGCCGCGCAATTCGTCTTCACCTATGCGCCGTTCATGCAGACGATTTTCCAGACCCGGGCCGTCTCGCTGGCCGACGGTATGAGCATCGTCTTGCTCGGTGTTGTGTTTTTCGCAGTTCTCGAACTCGACAAGTTCATCCGGCGTCGGTTGATGATCTTGCCGGATTAAATTGCGGTAAGGCTGCTTCGCATTTGCAGCATTTGCGGAAAGTTTCGTTCAAAGCTGCGAACAACAATCGCTGCAGCGGCTGCAAGACGCAGGCCCCGTGTCTTGCTAAAGCCGCATTCCCGGCATCCTATTGCCTTGCAATCTGACCTTGGCTCCTTCGCCCCGCTGCCTTGTTGCGACGTGACCGTTCGGACCCTCGAAAGCTTAGGTTGTGGCGCCGATGCGGCAGATCGTTTGGGCGTCATCAATGACTGACAGATCAGGAGACAGACGATGCCGATGGGTACCGTCAAATGGTTCAACCCGACCAAAGGCTACGGGTTCATCAAGCCGGAGACCGGTGACAAGGACGTGTTCGTTCATATCTCTGCCGTCGAGCGGGCGGGACTTTCGACCCTGAACGAAGGACAGAATGTGGAATTTGAACTCGTCTCAAATCGCGGCAAGACGTCCGCCGAAAATCTCAAGGTGGCTTAGTCCATTTTCCAAATGCGCGGCGCGACCGCGTTCACTATTCAAGCCCCGGTTCGCCGGGGTTTTTTATTGCGCGGCGCCGGGAAGAAACGTCGCTTCTTCGCTGCTGACCGGACCTTCGATCACGCAGCGCCCGTTTTCCACGCGGACCCGGCCCGATGCAACGAGCTTCAGCGCCAGCGGATAGATGCGATGCTCGACCGCGAGCACGCGCGCGGCAAGGGCGGACTCCGTATCGCCATCCAGCACCGGCACGCGGGCCTGCGCGATGATCGGGCCGGAATCCATTTCAGGTACGACAAGATGCACCGTGGCGCCGTGCTCCTTTGCACCGGCTTCGATGGCGCGGCGATGGGTGTCGAGCCCCTTGAAGTCGGGAAGAAGGGCAGGGTGAATGTTCAGCATCGTCTCGGGCCATTGCGCGACAAACCATGCGGTGAGAAGGCGCATGAAGCCGGCCAGGCAGACGATCTCGACCCGGTGCGCCTGCAGCACGTCCTGCAATGCACGCTCGAAGGCCTCGCGATCCTTGCCGAAGGACTTGTGATCGACAATCGCGGTTTCAATTCCCGCTTCCGCCGCGCGTTGCAGACCGCCTGCATCCGGCCGGTTCGAAACCACGAGCACGATTTCGGCTGGATAGGCGGCGTCGCGCGCAGCCTCGATCAGTGCGGTCATGTTGGAGCCGCGGCCGGAAATCAGGATCGCGGTTCGCTTGCGCACCATGGTCTATAGCGACAGATCGAGTAAGCCGCGATAGGTCACGCGTTCGCCGCCGGCGGCGCAAGGCACCACGGTTCCGATCGGACGCGCGGTCTCGCCGTGCTCGTTTAGCATCTTGATGACAGCGTCGGCCTTGCCGGGGTCGACGACCGCAATCATGCCGATGCCGCAATTGAAGGTGCGCAGCATCTCGGCCATCGCAACATTGCCTTCGCGCGCCAGCCAGCGGAAAACCGCAAGCGCTTCCACCTGCGACAGGTCGATTTCCGCGCCGAGGTCTTTCGGCAGCGCGCGGGGGATATTGTCCGGGAAGCCGCCGCCGGTGATATGAGCAAGCGCCTTCACTGCGCCGGTGGCGCGGATCGCGGCAAGGCAGGACTTCACATAAAGCCGCGTCGGAGCGAGCAGGGCTTCGCCGAGGGTCTTCCCCGGGGCGAAGGGGGCCGGCGCATCGAAGCCGAGACCCGAGCGTTCCACGATCTTGCGCACCAGCGAAAATCCATTGGAATGGACGCCGGAGGACGTCATCCCGATCACGACATCGCCCGCCGCCATATCGCTGCGGGGCAGGAGGGTGCCGCGCTCGGCGGCCCCGACGGCAAATCCGGCCAGGTCATAGTCGCCCGGCTGGTAGAGCCCTGGCATTTCCGCGGTCTCGCCGCCGATCAGGGCACAACCGGCCTCGCGGCAGCCCTGCGCGATCCCCGCCACGACTTTGGCGCCGGTGTCCGGATCAAGCTTCGAGCAGGCGAAATAGTCGAGGAAGAACAGCGGCTCCGCGCCTTGGACCACCAGGTCATTGACCGACATGGCGACCAGGTCGATGCCGATGGTATCGTGCCGTCCGGTTTCGATGGCGATTTTGACCTTGGTGCCGACACCGTCGGTCGCCGCCACCAGCACCGGATCCTTGAATCCGGTGCGCGCCAGATCGAAGATCCCCCCGAAGCCACCGATTTCGGCATCGGCGCCCGAGCGCGCGGTGGCCCGCACCAGCGGCTTGATCAGATCCACCATGCGGTTGCCGGCATCGATATCGACACCGGCTTCGCCGTAGGTCAGGCCGCTCTTGTTGCCGGACATGAACTTAAAGCCCCCCGAAGCGCCATGGCAGCGGATTTACGCCGCGTGGTAGCGCGGAAATCGCATTAGGTGCAATGCCTTGAGCGCGGCTATAATTACTGCAGGCCGGTCGATCCGGCCCGATTCCTGCCGGGACATTCATGAGCCTGCCGAACCTCATCACCATGGCGCGCATTCTCTGCGTGCCGCTTATTGTGTGGGCGATTACCTCCGGCCAGATGCTGGTGGCATTCGTGCTGTTCATGCTGGCGGGCCTCAGTGACGCAGTAGACGGCTTCCTCGCCAAACGCTTCAACATGTCCACCGAACTCGGCGCCATGCTCGACCCGGTCGCCGACAAGGCCCTGATCGTGTCGATCTATGTGGCGCTGGGCTTCACCGAGACCCTGCCGCGCTGGCTGGTGATTCTCGTTGTGTCGCGCGACATCCTGATCGTCGGCGGATTTCTGGTGGCCAAGATGATCAACCGGCCGATGCCGGTACGGCCGCATCCGGTGTCCAAGCTCAACACCGTTGCGCAAATCCTGCTGGCGGGACTGGCGCTCGGGGCTCTTGCCCTGCGATTCGATGCCGGATGGGCCTTGCCGGTCCTGATCGCGCTTGTCACGATTTTGACCTTGCTTTCGATCGCCTTCTATGTCGCTGAATGGATACGCCATTTCGGTACCAACGGGGCCACCCGTTGAAGCGATGAGGGGGACGGCACGGCCATGAACACCACGACGTCGGGTCCGACCGGAGGTCCGCCGCCGCAGATCACCAGCAATCCGCTTACGCTGCGCCGCCAATTGGTGTTCTGGTGCGGTGCGCTGATCGTTCTGATCGGCCTGTTATGGTTGCTGGGCGATGTGCTGATGCCATTCGTCGCCGGCATGGTCCTGGCCTATCTGCTGGACCCGCTGGTGCGTGCGGTGCAACGACTCGGCCTCAACCGTGCGCTTGCCTCGGTTCTGGTCGTGCTGATTTTCGTCGTCGTCATCGCAACCGCGCTGGTCCTGCTGCTGCCCATCCTTGCCGATCAGCTCGCGGGACTCGCCGCGCGCATCCCGCAATATGTCGAGCGCCTGCGTCAGCTGATCAACGAGCAGAGCCAGGGCTGGCTCGGCCAATACATCAACGAAAAATTGCCGGAGGCGCAGAATTCGGCCGGGACTGTGGCTGCGGCCGCGGCCGGCTGGGCCGGCACGGTTCTTGGCTCGATCTTGAGCGGCGGCCGTGCGCTGGTCTCGATGCTGTCGCTTGTCATCATCACGCCGATCGTCGCCTTCTATCTTCTGCTGGATTGGCCGCGGATGTTGCAGACCATCGATTCCTGCATTCCGGTCCCGCATCGTGAAACCGTGCGCAGCCTGGTGCGCGAAATGGATCGGGCGATTGCCGGATTTGTGCGCGGTCAGGCGATCGTCTGCACCATTCTCGGTACCTTCTATGCGATCGCGCTGATGGCCATCGGCGTCAATTTCGGTCTACTGATCGGTATCACCGCCGGGCTGCTGGGCTTTGCCCCCTATGTCGGAACGATTTCAGGTTTTCTGCTTGCCGTTGGCGTTGCCACCGCCCAGTTCTGGCCGGACTGGACCATGCCGGCTCTCGCTGCAGGGATTTTCCTGATCGGCCAGTTTGTGGAGGGCAATATTCTGCAGCCGCAGCTCGTCGGCAAGGAGATCGGGCTGCACCCGGTGTGGCTGATGTTCTCGCTGATCGCCTTCGCCTATCTGTTTGGCTTTGTCGGGCTCTTGGTTGCGGTGCCGGTGGCTGCCGCGATCGGCGTTCTGGTGCGGTTTCTCGTGCGCCAATATCTTGCAAGTCCCTATTATACGGGCGGACAGCCGGGCTGAGGCGATGGCATTGCCGCCGCGTCAGCTTGCGCTTTCGCTCGATCACGCCGAACGGCTGACCCGCGAGGATTTTCTGCCCGGCGCCTCGAATGAGGCAGCACTCGCGATGATCGAGCGCTGGCCCGACTGGCCCTCGCGTGCGCTCGCCATTGCCGGGCCCGAGGGCAGCGGCAAGAGCCATCTTGCCGCGATATGGGCGGACCGGGCCGGGGCGCGGATTGTGTCAGCCGAGATGATGCATACCGACAGCTTGCCGGAGGCGCTGGCGACTGGCGCGCTTGTTGTTGAACATTGTGTACCCGGCAGACTTGACGAACGCGCGCTGTTTCACCTGCTCAATCTGGTGCGCGAGCAGAGTGCGGCCCTTCTGATCACCGCGAGGGGTGTGCCGTCCTCGTGGGCGGTGACATTGCCGGATCTGGCCTCCCGGCTACGCGCTTTGCCGACAGTTTCGATGGCAGCGCCGGACGATGCGTTGTTGCGAGCCGTGACAGTCAAGCTGTTCGCGGATCGTCAATTGGCCGTTGACGAAGCGCTGGTCAGTTATCTCCTGACACGGGTTGGGCGCTCCTTTGCGGCGATCAGGACCGCGGTTCAGACGCTCGACCGCGAGGCGTTGCAGCGCAAAAGGCCGGTCAATCGTGCGCTCGCCGCCGAGTTATTCCGGGATTTCGAGCCCTGACCACGCCGGCAAATCTGCTATCCTGCGTCACCGGCTAGTCACGAATCCGTCTTAAGGTCCGGCTTTCTCGGAAAGATACCATGCAAGATCGCGCCGAAGCCATTGTTTTGACGGATGAATCTGCGGGTGTGGACCATGCATCCGAGGCCCGCCTGCAAGCGCTGATGAAAAGCCCGGAGCGGTTCATCAATCGCGAGTTGTCTTGGCTGCATTTCAATCGCCGCGTCCTCGACGAAGCCGGCAATGCCAATCACCCGCTGCTCGAGCGGCTTCGATTTCTGTCGATTTCGGCGAACAATCTTGACGAATTTTTCATGGTGCGCGTGGCGGCGCTCAAGGGCCAGGTGCGCGAGGGCGTCTCCGACCGCTCGCCGGATGGCCTGACGCCCTCCGAGCAACTGGCACGTATTGCCGAAGTGGTCTCGGTGCTGGCGAGCGACCAGCAGACTCGCTGGCGCGAATTGCGCGACGAACTCGCCGGCAATGGCATTGTGATCGTCGATGCGCAGGGCGTGACGAAGCAGGAGCAGGACTGGCTGGAAGAACAGTTCCTGGCGGCGATCTTCCCGGTTCTGACGCCGCTTGCAATCGACCCGGCTCATCCTTTCCCGTTCATTCCCAATCTGGGCTTCACGCTTGCGCTGCAGTTGTCGCGCGTCAGCGACGGCAAGGCGATGAATGCGCTCATTCGCGTGCCGCACAAGATCGAGCGCTATGTACAGCTGCCCCGGGGCGGCGAACGCGGGCTCCGCGTCATCACGCTCGAACAGGTGGCATGCCTGTTTGTCGGCCAGCTCTTCCCAGGCTATGTGATGAACGGGGTCGGGGCGTTCAGGGTGATCCGGGATTCCGAGATCGAAATCGAGGAAGAAGCCGAGGATCTGGTCCGCTCGTTTGAAAGCGTGCTTAAGCGCCGCCGCCGCGGTTCGGTGATCCGGCTCGAGCTCGAACAGTCGATGCCGGAAGATTTGCGCCGCTTCGTGCAGCGCGCCATGGGCGTGAGCGACGACGAGACCTTTCTGGTCGACGGCATGCTGGCGCTCAACGATCTCAAGGAAATCGTTGCGATCGGCCCGTCCGACCTGCTGTTCGCGCCATACAATCCGCGTTTTCCGGAGCGCATCCGCGATCACGGTGGCGATTGCTTCGCCGCGATCCGGCAGAAGGACTTTGTCGTCCAGCACCCCTACGAATCCTTCGACGTGGTGGTGCAGTTCCTGCAGCAGGCCGCGCGCGACCCGGACGTGATCGCGATCAAGCAGACTCTTTATCGGACGTCGGCGGAGTCGCCGATCGTGAAGGCGCTCGCCGAAGCTGCGGAAGTCGGCAAGTCGGTCACCGCGCTCGTGGAGTTGAAGGCGCGGTTCGACGAGGAAGCCAATATCCGCTGGGCGCGCGACCTGGAGCGCGCCGGCGTCCAGGTGGTGTTCGGCTTCATCGAGCTGAAGACCCACGCCAAGCTCTCGCTCGTGGTCCGGCGCGAGGCCGGGAAGCTCGCGACTTATGTCCATGTCGGGACCGGCAACTATCATCCGATCACCGCACGCATCTATACGGACCTGTCCTATTTCACGGACGACCCCGTGATCGCGCGCGACGTCGGCCGCATCTTCAATTTCATCACCGGCTATGCCGAGCCGGCCGAACTCGAAGTCATGGCGGTGTCACCGGTGTCTCTGCGCAGGCGGCTCGTCGAGCATATCGATGCCGAGATCGAACATGCCAAAGCCGGACGCCCCGCCGCGATCTGGCTGAAGATGAATTCACTGGTCGATCCTGGCATGATCGACAAGCTCTACGAGGCTTCGCAGGCCGGGGTCTCCGTCGATATCGTGGTTCGGGGTATTTGCTGTCTTCGTCCCGAGGTTCCCGGCCTATCCGACAATATTCGTGCGAAATCGATCGTGGGACGGTTCCTGGAACATTCCCGGATTTATTGCTTCGGCGCGGGCCATGGCCTGCCGCATCCCAAGGCGCTGGTTTACATCTCCTCCGCCGATATGATGCCGCGCAATCTGGACCGGCGTGTCGAGGCGCTTTGTCCAATCACCAACCCGACCGTGCATGAACAGGTGCTGGACCAGATCATGGTCGTGAATTTCAACGACAACGAGCAGAGCTGGAAGCTCTTGCCTGACGGCACCGCAACCCGCATAAGGCCCGCGAAAGGCGAGGAGCCTTTCAACGCGCAGAAATACTTCATGACCAATCCGAGTCTGTCGGGTCGTGGGAAATCGCTCAAAGAATCAACGCCGCGCCGCCTCAGCCGCCGTCAGGACCGACGCTAGTGCCACGGGCACCGGCGAAGTTGGCATCACGAGCAAGGCCCGCAAAAACACCACGAAGAGTGCTCCGCCGCCTCTCCGGAACCGGCAATTGCGCAGCAAGAGCCAGGGTTCGCTGGTGAAGGCCTCCGCGCCTGTGGAAAACCCGCAGGGGCGTCTGGATCACGGTCCCGCGGTTGCCGTCATCGATATTGGATCGAACTCAGTCCGTCTGGTCGTCTATGAGGGCCTGACACGCAGTCCGACACCGATTTTCAACGAGAAGATTCTCGCCGGTCTCGGCCGCCAGGTCCAGTCCACCGGGTTGCTGGCGCCCGATGCCGTGGTCGAAGCGCTTCAGGCGCTGCGGCGCTTTCGTGCATTGTGCGACAATCTCCGGGTCGGGCGGGTATTCGGCCTCGCCACGGCCGCATGCCGGGACGCCGAGAACGGTCCGGCCTTCATCGAAGAAGCCGAGCGCATCTGCCGCATCAGGATCGATGTTTTGTCCGGCAAGCGCGAGGCTGAACTGGCCGCGCTCGGGGTGATTTCGGGGGTCCACCAGCCGGACGGCATCACCGGCGACCTCGGCGGCGGCTCGCTGGAACTGATCGATGTGCGCGGCACCAAGATCCGGCGCGGCGTGACGCTGCCGCTCGGCGGTCTCGCGCTGAAGGACAGCGCCGGGCAGTCGCTCAAGCGCGCCGAGAAGATCGCCGAGCGCGCCTTGGCCGGCGTGCCGTTCCTGAAGACGGGCAAGGCGCGGACCTTTTACGCTGTCGGCGGCGCGTGGCGGGCGCTCGCCGGGCTGCATATGGCGCAGACCGGCTATCCGCTCCACGTTATGCATGGCTATACGCTCCATGCCCGCGAGGCGCTCGAATTCTGCGACCTCGTCAAGCGCGTCGATCCCGAAACGCTTGCCAATATCGAGGTCATCTCGGCGGCACGACGGCCCTTGCTTGGCTATGCCGCCGTGGTGCTCGGCCGGCTGATCCGCCTGATCCGCCCGGAGAATGTTGTGGTGTCGGCGCTCGGCGTCCGCGAAGGGCTGCTTTATTCCCTGTTGCGCGAGCGCGAAAAGAAGAAAGATGCCCTGATCGACGCTGCGCGCAATATCAATCTGTTACGCTCGCGCTCGCCGCAGCATGGCGAGGAGTTGCTGGCCTGGACCGACCGCTTCATGAAGTCGAGCGGCATTGACGAGACTTTCGACGAGCGCCGCTTGCGCCACGCCGCCTGTCTGGTCGCCGATGTCGGCTGGCGGACGCATCCGGATTATCGCGGAGAGCAATCGCTCAACCTGATCGCGCATGCCGATTTCGTTTCGCTAGACCATGCGGGGCGCGCCTATCTGGCGCTGTCGGTCTATTTCCGCCATGTCGGCATCACCCATGATGACGAATTGTCGCCGCGGCTGCGCGAACTCGCCTCGACCCGGATGCTCGACCGCGCGCGCATTCTGGGTGCGGCGATGCGGGTCGCTTACATGGTGTCGGCTTCGACGCCGGGTGTGCTGCCGAAGACGCCGCTGCGGGTCGAGCAGGGCAAGCTGGTGCTCCGCCTGTCCGGCCGCAATGCGGCGCTCAATGGCGAACGTGTCGTCAACCGCATGCGGACGCTGGCGCGGCTGATCGGGCGCGAAGCGGTGGTGATCGAGGAATGACAGGTTTCAGGCGAGGTGAAATTCCACCGCCACCTGACCGCTGCCGCTCGAGGGAAAATAGTCGCAAAGTTGCTCGGCCTTGCCGGCGTAGCCGTCCCAGCCCAGGGCGCCGAACAGCATCACGGTGTCGACCATCAGCGCTTCGCCGTTGCACTTGCGGGTATAGTCCGGGAGCATCGCGCAGAACTCGGCGAAGCGTCCCTCGCGCCACAAGTCGAGCACCCGCAAATCCATCTGCCGGTTGAACTCGCTCGAAATCCTGTTCCAGGCCTCGGGTCCGAGCTTCGAATTTTCGAACAGTTGATGCGACAGCGAGCCGCTCGCAAGGATCGCGACCTTGTGCTTCGAGCGTTTGATGGCGCGTGTTACGGCCGCACCGAATTTGCGATTCTCCTCGACCGAGGCAAAAACCGGAGAGGCGATCGGCACCACCGACATCGCGCTGTCCTTATTCATGTAGTGCATCGGAACGATGGTGCCGTATTCCACCGGCATGGTCCTGACCTTGTGCGCCAGCGCGAGCGGTCCGTCCTTTGCGGTTTCGGCTGCGATGAGGTCGGCGAGTTCGGAATTGCCCGGGAAGTCGTAGGCGATGTCGTTGATCATGTGCGGCGCTTCGGGGCTGGTATAGCTGCCGCTGTGCCAGGCGTTGGCGTTGATGTGGAATCCGAAATTCGAGATCCAGTGGGTGTCGAACACCACGAAAGTGTCGGCGCCCCGCTCGCGGGCGCGCTTGCCGATCAGCTTCAGTGCGTTGATCGGGCCGTCGCGCGTGCCCTTGAGCGGCTCCAGCTGTTCCGACAGCATCAAGGACGGCACATGCGTGATCTTGGCGGCAAGAACCAGTTCGCCCATCTGACGATGCTCTCCCAAACGGATTCTGAATCACATTAGGGAGCGCGACGGCCCACAAATTTGCGCTAGATCAATCTGGGTGTTTCTGGCGGCAGTGGGCTGCGCTCACGCGACTCCGTTGCGCTCGCCGGCCAGCTGCGTGAGAAAAAACACATACTCCTCCGCGGCTTCTTCCAGCGCCGTGTAGCGGCCGGATTTGCCGCCATGGCCCGCTCCCATATTGGTCTTGAGCAGCAGGATGTTGTCGTCGGTCTTGGTGGCGCGGAGCTTCGCCACCCACTTGGCCGGCTCCCAATAGGTGACGCGCGGATCGTTCAGCCCGGCTGTGACCAAGATGGCCGGATAGACTTGCGCTGTGACATTGTCATAGGGGCTGTAGCTCAGAATATATTCGAACGCCGCCTTGTCGGTGATCGGATTGCCCCATTCGGACCATTCGCCCGGTGTCAGCGGCAGCGTTTCGTCGAGCATGGTGTTGAGCACGTCGACGAAGGGCACGTGCGCGGCAATGGCGCCGTAAAGCTCCGGCGCCTGATTGACGATCGCGCCCATTAACTCGCCGCCGGCCGAGCCGCCCGCCGCCGTCACCCGGCCCGGCGACGCGAAGCCCAGCGCGATCAGATGGCGCGTGACGTCGACAAAATCGTTGAAGGAATTGGTCCGCTTGTCGAGCTTGCCGTCGAGGTACCATCGGAAGCCGAGATCGTCGCCGCCGCGGATATGGGCGATCGCGCAGGCGAAGCCGCGGTCGAGCAGCGACAGCCGGTTGGTCGAGAAGCCGGGCGGGATCGCGTGCCCATATGCCCCGTAGCCGTAAATGTGCAGGGGGCCCTTGCCGTCCTTGACGAAGTCGCGCCGATACACCACCGACACCGGCACCATGACGCCGTCGCGCGCGGGCGCCATCAGCCGCTCGGTGACGTATTGCGACGCGTCGTAGCCGCTCGGAATTTCGCGAACCTTCAAGGTCTCGAGGCGGCGGCCGGAGAGATGATAATCGTAGACGGTGGTGGGCGTGACCATCGACTGATAGGTGAGGCGGATGCGGTCCACTTCGTATTCGCGATTGCCCGCAAGGCCTGCGACATAGCTCGCCTCGGGGAATTCGATGTAATGCTCCGCACCGCTGTCGTAATCGCGCAGCCTGATCTGCGACAGCCCGTCGATGCGCTCCTCGATCGCCATGAGGTTGCGGAAGGTGACGAAGCCGAGAATGTAATGGCGGTCGCTGCCGGCAATCAGTTCGGTCCATGCGCCCGGAGTCTCGACCGGGGCCGTCACCACCCGAAAATTCACATGCGTATCGTTGCTGCGGATGTAAAGGACACCCTCGCGTTCATCGAGGTCGTAGAGCCGGCCGGTGGCGCGCGGCGAGACCAGCACGGGCTTTGCGGAAAAGTCGGCAAGCGGAACGAGCCAGACTTCGTTGGTCGTATGGTCGCCGGTCGAGAAGGTTGCGAAACGGCGCGACTGGGTGCGCCCGAGGCTGACCGTGAACATCGGATCGGGCTCGCGATAGATTTCGCGGTCGGCGCTTTGCGGATCGCCGAGGCGGTGATGCCAGACCGCTTTCGAGCGCCAATGCTCGTCGGCGTCGGTATAGAGGAAGCTTTTCGAATCCGCCGCCCAGACGAGGCCGTAGCGCCAGTTCTCGATGATGTCGGGAAGCTCGTCGCCGGTCGCTAGATCGCGCACCTTGAGCACGAAGCGTTCCGAGCCGTTGGTGTCAACCGCATAGGCAAGGAGGCGGCCATCGGGACTGACCGCATGTCCGCCGAGCCGGAAATAGTCGTGACCCGCGGCCAGCGCCGGCTCGTCGATGATGACTTCCTCGGCGCCGCCTGCATATTTGCGCCGGTACCATTTCGGATATTCGCCGCCGGCATCGAATGCGTACCAGTACACGAAGTCGCCGTCCTTTTGCGGGACGCTGGAATCGTCGTCCTTGATGCGGCCCTTCATCTCCGCGACGATGGTGTCGACGAGGCCGCGATGCGGTTTCATCACGGCTTCGAAATAGGCGTTCTCTGCGTTGAGATAGGCGAGGATGTCGGCATCCTTGACGTCCGGGTAGCCCGGATCGCGCAGCCAGGCATACGGATCGTCGATGGTGATGCCGTGATGGGTGAAGGAATGCGGCACGCGCTTGGCAATGGGCGGGGTCGCGGGATATTCAGTCATTCTCGCATCATTCCGGCGTCATTCGTTCCGAAGCGGTTGCCCAGGCTCCGTTCGTTTCCGCGTCAGCGGGAACCAGTTCGTGGCCATGGGCCCCGCTTTCGGGGCGAACGGGTAGATCGGACGGATGGATCAGGACGAATTGCCGCCGCGATCAATCCCGTTCGATGGCGATAACACGGCCCTTGTCGATCGCAAGCGCGAGCCGTCCGGCTTTCAGCGCCAGCGCTTTCTCACCGAACAATTCACGGCGCCAGCCCTTGAGCGCCGGCACGTCGGCGTGGTCGTCGGCGGCGATGCGTTCGAGATCGTCCACGGTGGCGATCACCTTGGCTGCGACGGCGTGCCGTTCGGCGGTCATGCGCAGCAGGACTTTCAGCAGCTCGACGATCGCCGTGCCGTTCTGGGCTGGCTTGGCGCGCTCCATGACCGGCAGCGATTTCGGGTCGCGTGCGAGGCCGCGCTTCACCACGTCGGGGATTTCGAGGCCCCATTTCGAGCGCTCGAAACCCTTCGGCACCGAGCGCAGCGAAGCCAGTTTCTCGATCGTGGTCGGCGCCTGGATGGCGATATCGGCGACGAGATCGTCCTTCAGCACGCGGCCGCGCGGGATGTCGCGCGCCTTGGCCTCGCGTTCGCGCCAAGCGGCGACCTCCATCAATACCGCAAGCTCCTTGGGCTTGCGCACCCGCGAACGCAGCCGCTGCCAGGCCTGGTCCGGATCCATGCGATAGGTTTCGGGCGAGGTGAGGACATCCATTTCCTCGCTCAGCCATTCGATGCGCCCGCGCTTTTCCAGATCGGCACTGAGCTTGCGGTACACGTCGCGCAGATGCGTGACGTCGGAAATGGCGTATTCGATCTGGGTCTTGCTCAGCGGCCGCCGGGTCCAGTCGGTGAAGCGCGAGGATTTGTCGAGCGTGTCGCCGGTGATGCGCTGCACGAGCTGGTCATAGGAAATCGAATCGCCGTGCCCGAGGACCATCGCGGCGATCTGGGTATCGAACACCGGATGCGGGATGAGACCCGCGCGATGCCAGACGATTTCGATGTCCTGGCGCGCGGCATGAAACACCTTCAGAACGTTCTCGTTGCCCATCAGGTCGAAGAAGGGCTGCAGGTCGATGCCGGGCGCGAGCGCATCGACAACGACAGCCTCGTCGGGGCTCGCCAGCTGCGCCACGCAGAGCTGCGGATAATAGGTGGACTCGCGCAGAAATTCGGTGTCGACGGTGACGAAGGGATGCGCAGCAAGACGCCTGCAGGCTTCGTTTAGGGCATCCGTGGTGGTGATCAGGTCCATGCCGCGACAGTCACCCGCGCACCCGCGGCATCATGATGAATTCCCATGGCGACGGCATGGCCTGAACCGGCATGTCGATCAGGGTCGGACCGCCGCGCCGCTTGAAGCCGCGGCGCAAGGCCGCGCGCAATTCTGCCGGCGTTTCGACGCGCTCGGCGGCTGCGCCGAAGCTCTCGGCGAACTTGACAAAGTCCGGATTGGTGAGGTCGCTGGCGATGGTGCGGCCGCCATACCATTCCTGCTGGATCAGCTTCACATTGCCGTAGGCGTTGTTGTTGAAGACCACGGTCACCAGCGGGATTTTGTGGCGCACCGCCGAGGCCATTTCGGTCGCGGTATAGAGAAAGCCGCCGTCGCCGGTGATCGACAGCACCGGCACATCGCGCCGCGCATCCTGCACGCCGAGCGCGGTGGCGAAACCCCATCCGAGATTGTCCTGATAGCCCGGCGAGATGAAGGTGCGCGGCTTGTAAACCGGCAAAGCCAGACGCGCGGCAAAGCCGATCTGCGTCACCTCGTCGACAAAAATGCCATCCTCCGGCAATTCAGCGCGGATCGCGTCGAGGATAGCCATCTGCGGTACGAGTTTGGCGAGCCGCTTTTGCAGCTTCGCCTGACGCTCATCCATCTCGGCCTTGCGTGATTTGCGCTTGGTATTATGCGCGGGCAGCGCGGCGATCAGCTTGCGCAGCACGGCGGCCGAATCGCCGAGCAGCGCGACGTCCGGCTTGCCGGCGCGTTCCGGCTCGTCCGGATCGGCCTCGACGCGGATCACCTTGAGGTTCTTGTCGGTGCCCCACACGGTGAGCTGTTGCAGGAGCCGCGTGCCGACGCCGATCACCACATCGACCTCGGGCCACATTTCGTGCGCCAGCGGCAGGGTGATCGACAGCGGATCGCGGCTGTCGAGGATGCCGCGGCCGCGGCGATAGCCGAGCACAGGCGCTTGCAACATGGCGGAGAGACGCGTCACCTCTTTTGACGCATCCTGCGCGCCGCCGCCGCAAACGATCATCGGATTTTTTGCAGCACCGAGGAGCTTTGCCGCGGCCAACACGGCGTCATCGTCGACCGGAGGCTCGAAAACGGGGAGAGGCGCGCAATCGGCCACCGGCTCGGCGCGCCCCCAGACATCCATGCCGCATTCGAGCGCGGCAGGGCCGGGCCGGTCCATCGACATCGACCGGATGGCCTCCGCGACCATGCGCGGCGCGTCGGCGGCCCGCGGGATGCGGGCGGAGTGATCGACCAGCCTTTCGATGATGCCGGCCTGGTCGCGGATTTCATGCAACTGGCCGAGATCGCGCCGGATGGTGCTTTGCGGGATCTGGCCGATCAGCCCGAGCACCGGGGCATTCATCGAATAGGCGGTGAGGAGAGCCGCGCCGGTATTGAGGAGGCCCGGCCCCGGCACCACGCAATAGACCTGCGGCTTGCCGGTCGCGAGCGCTGCGCCGAGCGCCATGTAGGCGCAACCTTGCTCGTGGCGGGTATGGACCACACGGACCCGGTTTCCGGCCTTGTAGAGGGCGTCGAAGAAATGGTCGTTATGGACCCCAGGCAGGGCATAGACCGTATCCATGCCATGCGCGAGCAGGGCGTTCACCACGGCCTGGCCGGTGGTCATGCGGACCGCCTGCGCGCTCGATTTCCCGCGGGCGGCGGACTTCTTGGCTTGTTTCGGCATTGATTCCGTCGGACTGGTTGCGGCCCCCAGAATGCAGAAAGAGGCCGCTCTGTCGAGGCATTCCCTTGCCTTGACAAAGCAGCACCCCCATGCGCTTTTCCCGCGCCTCCAGCCCACTTTTTCTCGAATCCGGCCAGCGAAAGACCCGCCATGCATCGTTACCGCTCCCATACCTGTGGTGCGCTCCGCCAGAGCGATATCGGGGCTGAGGTGCGCCTGTCCGGATGGGTCCACCGGGTGCGCGACCATGGCGGCGTCTTGTTCATCGACCTGCGCGACCATTACGGGCTGACCCAGGTGGTCGCCGACCCCGACAGCCCGGCGTTCCGGGACGCCGAGAAGGTGCGCTCGGAATGGGTGATCCGGGTCGACGGCAAGGTGCGAAAGCGTCCCGAGGGGACCGAGAACCCGGACCTGCCCACGGGCATGGTCGAGGTGTTCGCCACCGAGATCGAGGTGCTGGGGCCGGCTGGTGAACTGCCCATGCCGGTGTTCGGCGACCAGGAATATCCGGAGGATATCCGGCTGCGTTATCGGTTCCTGGACCTGCGCCGCGAGCGGCTGCACAACAACATCATGAAGCGCGGCAAGATCATCGACTCGATCCGCCGCAGGATGAAGGAGGGCGGGTTTTTCGAATTCCAGACCCCGATCCTGACTGCGTCCTCGCCGGAAGGCGCGCGCGACTATCTCGTGCCGTCGCGCCTGCATCCCGGCAAGTTCTACGCGCTGCCGCAGGCGCCGCAGCAGTTCAAGCAGCTGATCATGGTGTCGGGCTTCGATCGCTATTTCCAGATCGCGCCCTGCTTCCGCGACGAGGATGCGCGCGCCGACAGGTCTCCGGGCGAGTTCTATCAGCTCGATATCGAGATGAGCTTCGTCACCCAGGACGATGTTTTCAATGCGGTCGAGCCGGTGCTGCGCGGGGTGTTCGAGGAATTCGGCGGCGGCAAGCCGGTCACGCAAAAGTTTCCGCACATCGCCTATGCCGATGCGATGCGGCTTTATGGTTCGGACAAGCCGGACCTGCGCAACCCGATCAAATTGGCGAATGTCACCGACGCCTTCCGCGGTTCGGGGTTCAAGATTTTCGCCAACATGATCGCGAACGATCCCGCGGTCGAAGTCTGGGCGATTCCGGCCAAGACCGGCGGCAACCGCGCCTTCTGCGACCGCATGAATGCGTGGGCGCAGGGCGAAGGTCAGCCCGGTCTTGGCTATATCTTCTGGCGCGAAGGCGAGGAGGGCGGCGCCGGTCCGCTGGCCAAGAATATCGGGCCCGAGCGGACCAAACAGATCGCGGACCAGCTCGGCTTGGGCGTGGGCGATGCGGTGTTCTTCGTCGCCGGCAAGCCGAAGGACTTCGTGAAATTCGCAGGTCTTGCCCGGACCCGCGTCGGCGAGGAGCTGAAGCTGATCGATGCCGACCGTTTCGAGTTTTGCTGGATCGTCGACTTCCCGATGTACGAATGGAGCGAGGAAGAGAAGAAGATCGACTTCTCGCACAATCCGTTCTCGATGCCGAACATGCCGGTCGAGGAATTCCTCGCGCTTGATCCGAACGATCACGAGAAAATCCTCGCCATGAAGGCATTCCAGTACGACATCGTCTGCAACGGCGTCGAATTATCCTCCGGCGCAATCCGGAACCATCGTCCCGACGTGATGAAGAAGGCCTTCGCGATCGCGGGCTACGACGAGAGTGTCTTGGAGGCAAAGTTCGGCGGCATGCTGCGCGCGCTGTCGCTCGGCGCGCCGCCGCACGGCGGCATCGCGCCCGGCATCGACCGTATCGTCATGCTGCTCTGCGGCGAGGAGAACCTGCGCGAGGTGGTGCTGTTCCCGATGAACCAGCGCGCCGAGGACCTCTTGATGGGCGCGCCGTCCGAAGTGACCCAGAAGCAGCTGCGCGAACTGCATATCCGGCTGAACCTGCCACAGAAGTAGGGCCTTCCGGTCTGTCATGGTCCACCGGTAAGGTGGCGGACGGGGAGATTCTCATGCCGTCCGTGATGTCCAACCTGTCCGATGACCTGAAGAACCAGGCGCTCGCCTATCACCGCTTTCCGAAGCCCGGAAAGCTCGAGATCGCGGCCACCAAGCCGCTCGGCACCCAGCACGATCTGGCGCTCGCCTATTCGCCCGGCGTCGCCGCCGCCTGCGAGGCGATCGCCACCGATCCGCGCGAGGCCGCCGAGCTGACCGGCCGGCAGAATCTCGTCGCCGTGATTTCGAACGGCAGCGCCGTGCTCGGCCTCGGCAATATCGGACCGCTCGCCTCCAAGCCGGTGATGGAAGGCAAGGCGGTCCTGTTCAAGAAATTCGCCGGGATCGACGTGTTCGACATCGAGATCGATGCGCCGAGTGTGGAGCGCATGGTCGAGGTGGTCTCGGCGCTGGAGCCGACTTTCGGTGGCATCAATCTGGAGGACATCAAGGCGCCGGAATGCTTCGACGTCGAGGCGCAGCTGAAGGAGCGGATGAAAATTCCGGTCTTTCACGACGACCAGCACGGCACCGCCATCATCGTCGGCGCGGCCGTGATGAATGCGCTCTATCTCTCAGGCAAGACGATCGAGGACGTGAAAATCGTTGCTTCAGGTGCGGGCGCTGCGGCGCTTGCCTGCCTCAATCTCCTCGTCTCGCTCGGCGCCAGGCGCGAGAACATTTTCATCTCCGACATCGAGGGCGTGGTCTACAGGGGCCGCCCAACGTTGATGGATCGCTGGAAGGAGGTCTATGCGCAGGATACCGACGCGCGGACGCTCGGCGATATCATCGGCGATGCCGACATCTTCCTCGGCGTCTCGGCGGGCGGCGTGCTGAAGCCCGATATGGTCAAGCGCATGGCGGACCGGCCGCTGATCATGGCGCTCGCCAATCCGACGCCTGAGATTATGCCCGACGAGGCGCGCGCGGTGCGCCCCGATGCGATGATCTGCACCGGGCGCTCGGACTATCCGAACCAGGTCAACAACGTCCTGTGTTTTCCCTACATCTTCCGCGGAGCGCTCGATGTCGGCGCGACCACCATCAACGAGCCGATGAAGCGCGCGGCGGTGGAGGCGATTGCGGCGCTGGCGCGCGAGGCGCCGTCGGAAGTGGCGGCGCGCGCCTATGAGGGCGAGGCCCGCACCTTCGGACCTGGCTCGCTCATTCCAAACCCGTTCGATCCGCGGCTGATCCTGCGCATCGCGCCGGCAGTAGCCCGGGCGGCGATCGAGTCCGGGGTGGCGACGCGGCCGTTCGGCGATTTCGAAGCCTATAACGAACGGCTGAACCGCTTCGTGTTCCGGTCCGGCTTCATCATGAAGCCGGTCTTCACCCGGGCCAAGCAGGATCCAAAGCGCGTCATCTATGCCGAAGGCGAAGACGAGCGGGTGTTGCGGGCGACGCAGGTCATCGTCGAGGAGGGGCTGGCGCAGCCGCTCCTGATCGGCCGGCCGAACGTGATCGAGACCCGGCTGGAGCGCTACGGTCTGTCGATCCGCCCGGGCCGCGACTTCACGCTGATCAATCCGGAGGATGACCCACGTTATCGCGAGTTCGTCCAGGCCTATGTCGAAGCGGCGGGCAGGCGCGGCATCACCCCGGATGCAGCGCGCACCATCGTGCGCACCAATGCGACGGTGATTGCCGCACTCTCGGTGCGGCTCAAGATCGCCGATGCCATGATCTGCGGCCTGGAAGGCCGCTACATGGCGCACCTGAAGAACATCCGTGATGTGATCGGGCTGGCGCCGGGCGTGAACGAATTCTCGGCCTTGTCGCTCGTCATCACCAACAAGGGCGCCTATTTCCTCGCCGACACCCAGGTGACGCCGGATCCGGGCGTGGAAGCGGTCGCGGAGATGGCGGTTCTTGCCGCCGACCACGTCCGCAGATTTGGGCTCGAGCCCAAGATCGCGCTGCTTTCACATTCGGATTTCGGTTCCTACGACAGCGCGTCGGCCGCCAAGATGCGGGCGGCGATGCGGCTTCTGCAGGAGCGGCATCCAGAACTCGAAGCCGAAGGCGAAATGAACGGCGATACCGCGCTGAGCCCCATGATCCGCGAGCGGGTGTTCCCGCATTCACGCCTGAAGGGCGAGGCCAATGTGCTGATCATGCCGAATCTCGATGCGGCCAACATCGCCTATCAGATGACCAAGGTGCTGGCGGATGCGCTGGCGGTCGGGCCGATCCTGATCGGGGCGGCGCTGCCGGCGCATATCCTGACGCCCTCGGTGACGGCGCGCGGCGTCATCAACATGACAGCGTTTGCGGCGGTGGAGGCGCAGAGCGCGCGGCGCTAGAATTGGTTGGCCAGAAACGCCTCCAGCGTCACCGGATCGGCCTTGAGCAAAGGCTCGGCGGGCGTCACGCCTTCAAACTCCGTGGCCTCGAAGAACCAGGCGCGCGTCGCCGGCAGCCCCCAGAGCTGCGAGCGGCTGGTATTGGTCAGGTCCCAGCGGATCGGCGGCACGTCAGGATCGATCGCCTGATAATGCGTGTTGAACAATTCGATCCGGTGGCCGTCGGGATCGCGGAAATACACGAACAGCGCATTGCCGATGCCGTGCCGGCCGGGTCCGCGCTCCATGCGGCTCGCATAGCCTAAGCTCGCCGCGACATCGCAGGCATGGATCAGATCGCGCACTTCCGGAACCGTGTAGGCAAAATGGTGCAGCCGCGGGCCGCGGCCATTGCTGAACACGATGTCGTGCGGATTGCCTTTTCGCTGGAGCCACACGCCCCACAATTCGTCGGTGCCGTCGCGCGCGGTGTATTCCGTCAGCCTGAACCCGAGCGCCGCATAGAAATCGAACGCGCGCTGGATGTCGGAGGCCGCGACCTGCACATGATCGAGATGCTGCGGGGAGCCGCCGTGAAACCTGTCGAAGCTCTGCATCAGGCGGGGCACGATATCCATCCGCGCGCAGAGCTCGATCGGCGATCCCGATCCGTCGGTAAAGCGCAGCGTGCGGCCCTGATAAGCCGCTTCGATCCACTCGCTCGCAACGCCGCGGCGGTCGAGCCAGTCCTTCGCCTTGTCGAGCTCGCCTTCAGTGAGAACGCGAAAACCGATGGCCCGGCAGACCGGTGCTTCGGCGGACTTGCGGATGACCAGCGAATGGTGGCCGGCCTCTTCCAGACCGCGCATATAGAGCCCGTTATTGTCCCGGTCGCTTACGACCAGACCAAGGACGTCGCTGTAGAAGCGCTGGCTGGCATCGAGATCGCGGCCGGTCAGGATCACATGGCTGACGCGGGTGATGTTGAAGGGCGGGTCGAGAACGGGCGGGGGCAGGGGCATAATGGAGACTTCAGGCTTTGAATCGTTGCAGTGCTTCACTGTCCGGCCGGACATGGCAGCGCAGCTTATGGGCCGGGGAGCATCGATTCAAATCGTGGGCCCCGCAGGTCATCGCATTGCCGTCATGGTTGCGTGTAGACTGCAGTCGACGGCCCAACAGGGCGGTTGGGCAAGGATAGTGGGACCGCATAGCGAATGAGCTTCTTTCTAGGCGAGGATCCGGCCCCCGGCGACCGGCAGTCATGCGACGCGCTGGAGCGCGTGATCGTCCCGCGCACCACCGATCTCGGCAATTTCGAGGTTCGCCGCGCTCTGCCTTCGGCGCAGCGCCGTATGGTCGGCCCCTTCGTGTTCCTCGATGAAATGGGTCCGGCGACCTTCCGCGCCGGCACCGGCGTCGACGTGCGGCCGCATCCGCATATCGGGCTCGCCACCGTCACCTATCTGTTCGACGGCGAGATTACCCATCGCGACAGCCTCGGCACCTTCGTCCCGATCCGGCCGGGCGAGGTGAACTGGATGACCGCGGGCCGCGGCATCGTGCATTCGGAGCGCACGGCGCCCGAGCGGCGGACGAACGGCGATACGCTGCACGGGCTGCAATGCTGGGTGGCGCTGCCAGCCGACAAGGAAGAGATCGAGCCGTCCTTCTTCCATCGCGACGCGGAGGATCTGCCGCTCGTCACCGATAACGGCTGCACCGCGCGCGTGGTGGCAGGACAGGCATTCGGCGCGCGCTCGCCGGTTGTCACCGCGTCCGACACCGTGTTTGCCGATGTCGTGATGAAGGCGGGCACCACGATCCCGCTCGACCCCGACTACGAGGAGCGCGCCATCTATGTCGTCAGCGGCGAAATCGACATCGCGGGCGACCGTTTCACCGGGCCGCGGCTTCTGGTGTTCCGGCCAGGCGACCGGATTGCCGTGCGCGCGGTGAACGACGCGCGGATCGCGATCCTCGGCGGCGCAGCGCTGGATGGCCCGCGTCACATCTGGTGGAATTTCGTGTCCTCGCGCAAGGAGCGCATCGAGCAGGCCAAGGAAGACTGGAAGTCCGCGCGTTTCGACATCGTGCCGGGCGACGAGGAAGAGTTCATCCCGCTGCCGGATCGCTGAGCGCGGGCCATTCCACGATCTGATACATTAATCTTCCCGAAACCATGATGCCGGCCATCCGCCGCCATCGCGGCGGGCGTTCCATGTCCGCAGTCGAAGGTTAAGCCTGCCTTTACGCCGAACCGGCAATTTGACCGGTAATTCAGTGCTGAGGGCGGGTTTCTTGCCGCGAGGATTCAAAAAACTGATCGCGATCGCGGTCGGCATCCTGCTTGCGGGCGCGCCGCTCATTGGCCTGCATTTCTGGGTCGATGGGTTCCTGGTTCGGCAAAGCGCGAGCGATGTCGAGACCTTCGCGCGACGATCGATTCAGTTGGTCGATATGCGGCTGGCCGCAGCCCTTGCAGAACTCGAACGCCTCGCTGCGCAGGGCGTCAATGGTTGCCGGCCCGACCAGATCGAGGCAATGCGCCGCGCAAGTCTGACCACGGCCTGGGTCAGGCAGTTTTCGGTGCTGGGCGTTGCCGGTCAACCCCTCTGCGCCGATATCGGATTGCCCGGTCCGGTGAAAGTTCTGACAGCCCGCAACATCCGGGACAGCAATGGCGAAATCACTGACGCCGAAATCGAGGTGGTGCAACTCGGCGACCTGGACCAGCGGATGGTACGGTTGCGTCTGCCGGTCGGACCTGCGGGCAACCATAGCCTGGCCGCGCTGTTGCTTCCGGAAGTGTTGATCGCGCGGCTCGGTCTCAAGAACGAAGCCGGTTCTGGTTATGCGAAACTGGCCTCGGTCGACGGCACGATGATAACCGAGACCGGGCAGCGGCCAGCGGATAGCGAGGCGTTGTCAGAGATCAGCCGCAACGCCCGCATTTCGGACCGCTTTGGGCTTCGGGTCAGCACCTCGCATCCGCAGATCGCCGCGGAGGTAGCGCTCTCGGACTTGCGCGAGATTGCGATCGCCATGACCGGCATTCTGTCGCTGGCGCTGATTGCCTTCGCGCTGATCCTGCGCTTGCGCCAGCGCGACAACCCGGTGGCGGAGCTCGAACGTGCGCTGCAGAACGACGAGTTCGTGCCCTACTATCAGCCGATCGTCGATATCACCAATGGCCGGCTGCGCGGCGCCGAAGTTCTGATGCGGTGGAGAAAGAGTGACGGCACGGTTCTGCCGCCGGCGGCCTTTATTCCTCTGGCTGAATCGAGCGGGCTGATCTTTGCGATGACGCGGAGCATCATGCGCCGGGCCATTGCCGATATGAGCCAGGCCTATTCGCTGCGTCCGAAACTCAAGCTCGGCTTCAACATGACGGCCGAACATTTTTCCAACGAGACCATCGTTCGGGATCTGCGCGCGATCGTCGAGCGATCGTCGATCCGCTTCTCGCAGATATTCCTGGAAATCACCGAACGCCAGCCGCTTGAAAACCTGAATCGGACGCGCCGGGTTATCGCCATGCTGCAGGACCTCGGTGTCCGGATTGCGATCGACGATGTCGGCGCCGGTCACGGCGGATTGTCGTATATTCTCAAGCTCGGGGCCGACATCATCAAGATCGACAAGATGTTTGTCGACGCGCTTGGCAATGACACGCATTCGGTCACCATCATCGAGACGCTGGTGGATCTGGCCGAAAGCATGCGGATGGACATCATCGCCGAAGGGGTCGAGACCTTCGAGCAGGTCATTGCTCTCAGGGAGCGCGGCATCAGGACTGCGCAAGGCTATGTCTTTGCCCCGCCATTGCCGGGCTCATCGTTCCTCAAATTGATCGATACGATCGAGCCGCGTTCCGCCGCGGAGCCGGAAGCAGCTCCGGAACTGAACAAGGCCGCCCAATATATCTGACCCGCGATGCGGCTGCGCCGCTCGCGTTTGGAGCCGTCTGCGCCGGTGCTATGCTCTCCGAGCCAAACCGCTTGGAGGAAGATCGTCATGATTCGCACCGGGATCGCTGTGCTGGGTGTGTTGCTTGCGCTTTCCGGACCTGCAAACCGGGCCAGCGCGCAGGAAGGCGTCATCGGCGGTGCGCTCTTCGGGGGCGCGGCCGGTGCGATTATAGGCGGCGCAGCCGGCGGCCGCAGCGGCGCCGCGGCCGGGGCGTTTATCGGTGCGGCGACGGGCGCGATGATCGGCGCAGATATGGAGCGGCGCCGCACCGGATATTATTGGTATAATGGCCGTTGCTGGCGCCGCGATCGCGGCGGCAATTACCATCTCGTTTCCCGCGGCCTGTGCGGTTGAGGGCAGATCCGGGGGAGGCGAGGGCGGTCGAGCGTCGCCTCCCCCCGCCGCAGTTGCCTCAGGATTGCCATCGCTCGCGCGCAGGAGCAGTTTTCCAAAACCCCATCCGAGACCGTTTCATGAAAGTTCCAGTCCTTGTATTCGCGCTGACAATCCTGTCAGCGTCCTTCAGCCTTGCCCAGAAGGCCCCGCCAGCGCCGTTGCTGGAAAACGAGCAGATCAGAGTGCGCGAAATTCGGATAGCGCCCGGTGCCTCTCAGCCTTCCGCGGCGCGGCCCAACACCTTTCTCTACGCATTGACTGATGGCGCTATTGTCTTCACCCCACCCGGCCGTAAGGGTTACGAGCTGACATTCAAGGCCGGTGAGGCGCTGTGGCTGCCCTCGCAAGAAACCGCGGCCGCCAATGAAGGCGACAAGGAGGTCCGGGCGCTGCTCGTCGAGATCAAGGCGCGTGCCCCGGCCGCGAAAAAGCGCGCGCCAGCCAAGGCGACGAAGGGCAAGGGTACTAAAAAGGGCGCGAAAAAAAAATGAGCGCCGCCTAACCGATGTGTTGCAGATTGATATTGCGGGCGAGGGGTTTGCCTTCAGATTTGATTGGTGACCGGTGCCGGATGTCCTGGGGGATTTCACGATGAACATGCTTTTGGTGATTGGACGTATCTTGTTCGTGCTGGTGTTCATCCTGTCCGGCGCGCAGAAGCTGATGGACATCCCAGGGACGGCCGCGCTGATCGGCGAGAAGGTTCAGCTGCCGGCCTTGACCGCGGATTACTTGCCGCAGCTTGAGGCGGCAACCGGGATGACAACGCCGACCATGCTGGCGATTCTGGTCGGTGTGGTGGAGATCGGTGCGGCGCTGATGATCGCCGCCAATCTCGGTGCGCGAGCCGGTGCGGTTCTGCTGATTTTGTTCACGATCGCCGCGACCTGGTATTTTCATCCCTTCTGGACCATGACCGGGGCCGAGCGAGAGGCAAACATGATCCAGGCCTTGAAGAATCTGTCACTCTTGGGCGGTCTTCTGGTGATTTTCGCCGTCGGGCCATGGCGGCCGGGTTATGGTCGTTATCCCGAGCCCGAAACGCAGCGTCTGTGATACAGCGTCCATGATCATGAGCGGAGTGGTTTGATGCGGCTTCTGAAGCGCCTTGCTGTGACTGGAATGGTGATTTTCTCTGGGCTGTGCCTGCTGACGACAGCGCTGCCGGTGTCGACAGCGGAAGCCCGCAGCGCGGCATATGCGACGCCCTATTGCGCCCGCGAATTCGATGGTGCGACAGACTGCTCCTATTTCACCTTGCGACAATGCCTCGCCGCCGTGTCAGCGACGGGAGGAGACTGTGCCGTTAATCCCAGGTATGGCTGGGAGCCGAGGCCGCAGCCTCGACGTGCGCAACGCAACATTCGTTGAGTTTTTGCCGAAGCTTCAGGATCAATCGGCTTTGAGATTAGGCTCGAAATAAAGGGGGGCGACCAATTGGGCCGCCCCAAGTTTGATACGCCACGCGGGAGGAACCTCTGCGGGATCGGCCCCCTCTGATCGCCGGCCCCGCGTGACTGAAGAATCGAATCGAAATTCGACTGCGACCATTGCCTGAAATTTCGGCGGCGTCACTCTTATTGTCTTAACGAGTGCGTGAATTGCCTAAATCGTTGCCGGACCACAACACTCCTCGCGGCGGTTTTCCGGAAATCGGCTGCCTTGGCCCGTGCGGGGCACGTCTTCCATTGTCGAAGAAAGCTTGCCACCGGCCCGGCTTGCCAAAAAAAAATCGCCGGGCAAGCCCGGCGATTTGGCAACTTTGAGAGGGAAAGCCTTACTCGACGGTCCGGACCACACTCGCAGTCGGACGCTGGTCGACGGTTGGCAGCTTGGCCTCCTTCTTGATCATCTCGTCATATTTGGCCATCGACTGCACTTTGTCTTTCGCCCGCATATGCACGATCTTGAAGCCGCCTTCCTTCAGCTGCTTCAAGAGTTCGGGCACCGCCTCTGCAGTCTGCGTCTGGAAATCGTGGAGGAGAACAATCCCCTTGTTGGACTTCTTCAGCTTGGCCATCACTGAATTCACGACCTGTTCGGGCCGGCGCGCCCGAAAGTCGAAGGAGTCCAGATCGGTCGAGAAAATCGCGATGTTGCGCTCGCCGAGATAGGTCACGAGCGCGGGCGGATGGCGCAACGCGACGAAGCGGAAGAACGGGGCGGCCTGCGCGCCGAGCGACATGTTGATCGCGCTGATGCCCTTCTCGATCTCTTCCTTGGCCTGTTCCGCCGTAATGTTCTTTCGCCCAAGATCGGCGTGGCTCCAGGTATGCGAGCCAATCGTGTGACCGGCTTCGGCGACCTGCCGCAGGATTTCCGGATAATAGGTGGCGTGCTTGCCGATAATGAAGAAGGTCGCCTTGACGCATTCCTCGGCCAATGCCGCCAGTACCTTGGGGGTGGTGGGCCAGGGGCCGTCGTCGAATGTCAGGATAACTTCCTTGTTGCGCAGGAAGTCATGCTGGCGGAAATGCTCGAAGCCGAAGCCTGGACCGCCGGTGGTGTCGATTTCCACCGTACGCGAAACGCCGAGCGCGTTCGGGTTTTCGCACTTGACGGGAGCGGCACCGGTGCCGGGCGTTTGCGCGAAGGCTGCGCCGCCGGTCAGCGATGCAGAAACCAGGATAGCGCATGCAAACACATGGCGCATGGTGAACCCCCTCATGATTTGCGAGCCGGAGCCCGCCGCATTTTGTCCATGTGCCATGGAAAACCCGCCATGGCACAAGAGTCAACGAATCCCGATGCAGATACCGGTTGTGACCGGGGATTAAGGTTAGCTGTGGTCGTGCCGACACGGAAAAATGCCCGGCAAACCAAGTGGTTGCGCTGCAACCTGACCGGTTTTGGCACAACCTGCCGGAAGGCCTTGCCGCAGCGATTCACGACGCTGGAAGTTGCCGCTCGATCGCGGCAACGATCCGTGAGTCGGTCGGGTTGACCATCGATCCGAACGCCGCGGCGAGCGTCCCGTCACGGCCGACCAGATATTTGTGAAAGTTCCATCGCGGCGTTTCGCCGGGGCGCTGGATCGCCGCCCAGCGATAGAAGGGATGAGCAGACTCGCCGCGCACGGAGACTTTCTCGGCCAGCGGAAAGGTCACGCCATGGCGATGGGCGGTGGCGTGGATTTCCGGAGCGCCGCCCGGCTCCTGTCCGCCGAAGTCGTTCGAAGGCACGCCGATCACGAGCAGTCCGCGGTCGCGATAGCGTGTCCAGAGCGTCTCGAGCCCGGCATATTGAGGCGTGAAGCCGCAGAGCGACGCCGTATTGACCACCAGCACCGGCCGGCCGGTATGGTCGGCGAGCCGCAGGTCCTTTCCGTCAATGGTCCGGAAGCTGAAGGTAAAGGCGGTCGACCGGCTCATCGCGGGCTGCGCGCTGGAAACACGAGAATAGAAGGGAAAAAGCGCGGCTGCGCCAATCCCCTGAAAAATGCACCGACGGTTCAACATGGACCGCACACCTCATGTACCAGGCCAAGCTAGCAAGGCTGGATTGGTGATCGAAAGCACATACGCGTGAGCCTGGCGGAACTGCGGAACCTTTCTTCCCCGCCACACGTTTCGCCGCGGGGAAGTGTGGATTGAAAAGCGTGCATTTATGGGTCTTCTGCCGTTCAGGGTTTCTTTCGACCAGCCGCTCAAAGTCGCGGAGCGGCGTCGGGGGCGTATCGCAGCGGTTGCCGCCACCGCGTTCATGGCCATTGTCAGCGCGGGCGGATTGCTGGCTGTCCTCAATGCCAGTGCCGACACCGTCGGTCACTGGTCCAACGGCAAGGTGGGGCCGGAGGTCAAGATTCTGGCGCTTAACGGCGACAGCCCGGCCGCCAAGCGTTGCGAAGACCAAACATGGCCACATATCGAGCAACGCTGCCTGAAGCCCGCCGATCCACGCAGCGCGGCGCGGCCCGAGCTGACGGGATCGGCGCCTCGGGAAGAAGCGGCGTTGCCGCAAACAAAGACGATTTCTCCAAATGCGCGGGCGGCGCAAGCAAAGGCGGTTTCGGAAGATGCCCCCCGCCAGTCCAAGGCCAAGTCGTCGGCCAAGTCGTCAACGAAGTCGGCAGGATCCACGGCCCAACCGTTGCAACGAGAGATGCGTTTGCAGCGTGCGGAGCGGCAACGGGCCAGTGAACAAGGCCTAAATGCCCGCCGTAATTTCGGTAACGACGAGTTCTTCCGGACCATTCGCTAAATCGTTTATCGAATTTGCCAGACCGCAACGCAAAGCGCCGGCCGCGTGACTGCGGCCGGCGCTCACGAATTGCCGATGCTTCAGTGGCAGGTCGGGATGCGCTTGTAGCCGCCATGACCGTAGCTGACATGGCCATAGGCCCTGCGGACCGGAGGCGCGAATTTCGGCTCGACGAATTTCGGCGCCGGCTTGACGTCGACCGGGGCCGCGACCAGCACTTTAGGCGCGCCTTTCGGAAGGGCCTTTGGAGCGGGAGCCGGGGCCTCTTCGGCGGCGGGCGCGGCGTCTTCGGCGGGAGCCGCCTCAGCGGGCGCTTCGCCTTCGACCTTGGCAGGAGCCGCGGTGGTCGCTGCGACGGGGGCCTGAGCCTGTTTCACGGGAGCGGGCAGGACCTGAATCTGGCGGGTCGGACCCTGTTGAGCCTGAGCGGACACGGCCATGACGGCCAAGAACGCAGCGGCGAGAGCGGTTTTGGTAATGGACATGGCCTGGTTTCCTGAGAGTGAATGATCGATGGCCATTGGTCGCGCCGGCTCGCCGAGCGGTTCATTGGCGGCGGCGGAATCGTCACAGCGGATCGATGCTGAAACCCGAACCCGTCAGGGACCGTATTGAACACCAGACGATAAGGTCCGCTGTAACGAGCTTGTGACGTTCCCTGGGGAATCGAGGAGGCTGCGGAGGGATAATATCCCTTGCGTTTGAACGGAACGGCATGCCCCCGCGACCTATACCAAGCCGTTGTCACGAGAGCGCTCGCCGAACAGGCTCGGGAGCGGCGTTCGGGCAACCGATCAAAGGAGAAGTGACATGAAAATCTTCGCGATGGCCGCCGTGATCGGCGCGACTCTTGTGTCGGGTATCTCGCCGTCCTCGGCGTCGGTCGAATATCCATGGTGTGTTATCACGGGCGGCCGCGACGGCGGCGTCATGAGCTGCGGCTTTGTGAGCTACGCACAATGCATGCAGACCCGTATCGGCACCGATATGTGCGTGATCAATCCGCGTTATCAGGGGCCGCGCCGTTGATCCTGAAGACCGCCGCCGCGGTCCTTTGCTCCGCGGCGGCGCTTCTTTGCAGAAGCGGACTGGCTGCGGCCGAAGTCAATTATCCCTGGTGCCTGATCACCGGCGGCCGCAGCGGCGTGATGAGCTGCGGCTATATCAGCTACGCGCAATGCATGCAGACCAGGATCGGCACCGAGATGTGCGTCGGGAACCCGCGCTATCGGGGTTCCCCGGTGCGCGGTGGCCACGCTCAGCCTCGTCGCGCCAGATGAGGGCTGGCGCGCAAGACAACGGGTCAAGATAACTGCTCAAGACAGCGGCTATTGAATTGTCGCAATCGTTCCTATCTCAGGCCCGCAACTGGGGCCTTTCGATGCGAACGACGATCTTTTCGATATTCTGTGCCGGCGCGATCATCGCCATGTCGGCGGCCGCGCCTGCGGGCGTGGCGCGCGCGGATAGCGATCCGGATCTGATATTCAAACGATCGACGGTGTTCAAATGGATGTCGCCGAACGACAAGCTCGCCACCTATGGGATCGACGATCCCGATATCGAGGGCGTGGCTTGTCACTTCACGGTGCCGGAACGCGGCGGCTTCAAGGGCTGGCTCGGCATTGCCGAGGAGGTCTCCGACATTTCGTTGTCCTGCCGGCAGATCGGACCGATCCGTTTCAAGGCGAAATTCGAACAGGGCGAGGACGTCTTCCGGGCCCGCCGGTCGCTTCTTTTCAAGAAGATGCAGATTGTACGCGGCTGCGATGCGAAGCGTAATGTCCTCGTCTACATGGTGTTCTCCGATCGCATCATTGAAGGATCGCCGAAAAACTCGACGTCGAGCGTCCCAATCATGCCATGGGGGCCGCAGACCGAGCCTCCTAAATGCGCTGAGTATGTAAAGGAGTAACGCCGGCCCTCGCGGTCCGGCCGGCACATTGGCGCCGCCTGGCGCCAATGACCGGATTGCACGGGAGATCAGTAGCGGCCGTAGCCGCCGTAGCCCCCGCCGTATCCGCCACCATAGCCGCCGCCGTAATAATGCGGGCGATAGCCATAGTCGCGATGATAGTAGCGCGGCTTGGGCTTGTGCTTGGCCACGGGCTTTCTGTGGACCGCCGGCGGGCCTTCCTTCGCCACTTTTGGCGGCACGCCTGCGACTGGCGGTGCGCCGGCGGGTGCTGAATCGGCGGCAGGCGGAGCCGCGGCCGCGTCGGGCCCCGCATCGGGAGCGGGAGCCGCCTGCTGCACCGGACGGCCCGGCCGGCGCCGTTGCGGCGCAACCGCAGGCGGTTCGGCATTGTCGGGCGCAGTCGCCGCTGCGGCCGGTTCGGCAGGCGCGGGGGCGCCGTCTCCTCCCGGCGCGGGCAGCACCTGGATTTGCCGCGCGGGCCCCTGTTGTGCGGAGGCGATGCCAAGCCCCGCCACGACGACCCCCGCGGCAAGGGCGCAGGTGACGGCGCAAGTTACGGCACATGAGACGGAATAGCTGCGCGATTTCGACATAACCTTCTCCTTCGTCAAAACGGAAAGACGGTTTTTGTCAGTCGCATTACCCGCGGTGCGCGTTCGATCGTTGCGCAACGCGGTAGCGGTTACTTCCGCTTCTTGGCCTTCTTCGCTTTCTTGGCTTTTTTTGCCTTCTTCGCCTTCTTTGCCGCCGGCATTTCGTCCTTGGCTTTGCGCTTGATGTCCATGCCGTGGGCGCGCTTGTAAGTCTGAATGTCCTTGAACTTACCTTCCTTGTCCCGCACCGCGTAGAGCTTGGTGCCCTTTGAACTGCGATGTGTCGTTCGTCTCGCCATGGTCGTTTTCCCCAGCCCGTTCAAAACGCTGCAGTCTCGGTCCAGGGCTCGCGAGTCGCAACCCACATCTTGTTGTTCAAGGAGCCTTGCTTGCGGTCCGGGCGGGGGACCTTCCGGACTGCGCCTGCAGCCAGAGCAGGCAGATGCCGATCGCAGGGATCAGGATGTCGGTCCAGAAGATGATGCCGGCATTGCCGGGCGCAAAATTATACGCGCTGACCATCTGGTAGATATGGCCGCCGGCAGCGCCGAGCAGAAACAGCGAGGGCCCAACCACCGCCGCGATGCGCAACCCGCGATCGCCGCGGAAGGCCAGGAAGCCGACCGCCGCAAAGCCAAGACTGGCGAAGCCGACTTCGGTCTGAAACGGGCTGTCGGCCCAGCCGATGAAGCGTGCGGCCATTTCCCCGAAGAACACATGCATCACGAAATTGTAGAGAAAGCCGATGCCGATCGAGAACAACAGGAAATAGGAGAACAGCGCCTCGACGAGCTGCGCATTGCTGCGGGGCGCGGGCTTTGCAGAATACGCGATGGCGGCCGCAATCAGGCCCATCACCAGGAAGGTGAGGGTGAAGTTCGACAAGGCGAAGCGGATCAGCGATTCGATCATGCCGCTTCTATACACGTCACAGCCGCTGGGATCGCCTGCCGCTGCACGTGCGTCCTCGCGCCCGCACGGGCTTGGCAGGCTGCGCTGCGAGCCCCATATTTGCGGCCATGAGCGAGAACATGAGCGACACCAAGACCTATCCCGTCACCCGCAGCGATGCCGAATGGCGGGCGCTGCTGACGCCCGAACAATATTACATCATGCGCCAGCACGGCACCGAGCGGCCGGGCAGTTGCGCCCTGAATTACGAGAAGCGGGCCGGCACCTTCGAATGCGCCGGTTGCGGGCAGCCTTTGTTCAGGTCGGGCCGGAAATTCGAAAGCGGCACCGGCTGGCCGAGCTTCAACGATCCGGAGCCAGGCTCGGTCGAGACCACCGAGGACCGCAGCTTCGGCATGGTCCGCACCGAGGTGCATTGCAGCGGCTGCGGCAGCCATCTCGGCCATGTCTTTCCGGACGGGCCCCCGCCGACCGGCCTTCGCTATTGCATCAACGGGGTTGCGCTGAACTTCAAGCCGGCCGGCTGAGGCCGTTCCCAGTCCGCAACCGAGCGGCTATGCTCGACGCAGAATAGCGCGGGGACTGTGCCATGCCCGGAACCGTCGTGCGCGAAATCGGTCGCGTCTATGCGGCCCGCGGTCCGTGGATCGACGACGTCACGCCGGGGGATCCTGCGGACGATGCGCATTTCGAAAGCCGTCCGATCCCCGAGGATGCGTGGCGGGCATTCGAGAATTCCGCCTTGTGCGAGCATATGCACGGGCTGCCGCATGACGGCATCATTGCCTGCTACGAGGAGTTTTCGTTCGGCGAGGGTCAGCTTCCCGCTCTGGTCGCGCTGATCGAAACCGAGATGCAGAATGCGCCGCCCGCCGCACGGAACTGGCTCGCCGAACTGGCGCGCTTTGCGCGCCGTGCAAAGGAACGCGGCGTCGGCGTCACCTTCATCGTGAGCGGGTGATCGGTCATGGCGCAGCCGGTCGTCAAGACGCGCACCAGGACGAAGACCGCGCGCCCGCCGCTCTACAAGGTGATTTTGCTGAACGACGATTACACGCCGCGCGAATTCGTGGTGCAGGTGCTCAAGGCGGTATTCCGCATGGGCGCCGAGCGCGCCTATGCGGTGATGATGACGGCGCACCGGCGCGGCGCCTGCGTGATCGCCGTCTATACCCGCGATGTCGCCGAGACCAAGGCGAAGGAGGCGACCGAACTCGGCAAGCAGCACGGCTATCCGCTGTTCTTCACCACCGAGCCTGAAACCTGACGGCGATGTTTGTGCGGTGCACGCACGGCTGCGCGTGCAGCAAATTTTCATCAGTCAGGCGAGCGCATATTGCCGCGCGACAGCAGGTCCAAGCCCGAATCTGCCGGACCCCGCGTTAGCTTTGCAAATCCCGTGCTCGAACGCGGAGGCTTGCAAAGCGGAGGCTTGCAATGACGGAAATCACGCGCACCGATCAGGCGCTGGAATTGCGCTCGGGCGGCACCACGCTGACGCTCGACAAGAGCGGCGGCAAGGCCGTGATGCAGCGCAAATTCCTGTTCGTGAAGATGAAGCCGGCCGAGATGAAGCTCGACGACATTGCCGATGTTAAGCTGGATGTCGGCGTCGACCGCGCGTCCGGCGTCGAGGTCTGCAGCACGATGCTGGTGTCGCGCGACGGGGCGGCCTTTGCGCTGCCCGCCGCCGACAAGGCCGACGCCGAGCGCAGCGCCGCGGCGATGCGCGACTTCCTGTATCAGCATTGAGCGCGCGGCGGAGCGGTTTCTCGCGCCAACGAGGATCGCGCCAACGAGGATAAAGCCCGTCCGGCGAAGCGGCCGTCGCCGGACGGGGTTTTGGCGTTATGCGCTCAGCGTGCGCGCGCCTGAGCGCGGCGCGCCTTGGCGCTGACGGCGAAGTTGCGATAACCGCCGGTATCGAAATGGATATGGCCCGATCCGTAGGTGATGACCGCGCCATTCGCATGCGAGCGCAGCCAGGCGAGCATCGCCGCGCGCTGGCCGGGCTTGGGCATGAAGTCCACTGCCTTGCCGTAGCGATGCTGTGACGGCCGGCCGGAGCCCGCGATCACCGCGCCGGGGCGGCACGTGGAAATTACCTTCACGGTGCCAAACCGCGCCTCGAAGCGCGACAGCAGCGCGCGTGTGTCGCCGGAGAGGCAGGCGCGCGAGGCGCTGGCGCCGCTCGTGCCCCTGGTGCCGCGGCCGGTGCGATGCGCGGTGCGGAAGGGACCGAACTGTTGAAATTGCGAAGTGTGGATGCCACGCGCGCTGGGGATGTCATCGGCATTTTGCGCAGTGGCGGGAAGGGCGGGGAGAAGGGTTGCAGCCAGCAAAACGGCAGCCGGAGTTGCGATACGCATTGAACCTCTTTCTTGTTGTTGAGGACATGCGGTCTGTGTGGCGAAGCGTGAGGAGGACGACGCTGCCGTCCGGCTATCGCTGGTCCTGGCGTGTCACGTCGCACAGGGCCATCACGGAAACCGCAGGGCCGCGGTTAAAGCACCGGATGAGGCGATTTCGTGACGGCCTCAGCCGAATACCTCTTGTGCAACAAGGACATAGCAGCCGTTTTTGGAGGGGCTGTACCCTCGCAGCCGCAGAAATTCCGCATTGCGCGGCCGCGTCTTCCGGCGTTACGGGGAAAATTCCGTCGAAACGCAAAGCGCCCGCCTGCGCGGCGATTTTGCTGGATTAATGAATCCGCGATGTGGCGGGGCGTCCGGCCCGAAGAACGGCTCTTTGTAACGGCGGTGCGATATTCGTGATCGCGTCAACCTGCCGGCGCACCGGTCCGATGGCCCTGGGCACCCGCCTTGTCACCCGCCGGCAGGGCCTTGGGAGCATGAAAACCATGATCAAAGTCCTGCGAGACCTGTTGGCGCGTGTGGAGCACTGGCCCGAATGGGCGCAGGAGGTGCTGGCCGAGATTGCGGCTGAGATGGATCGCGAGGTGAAGGCCGGAACCTATCGCGCCACAGAAACCGAACTGCGCAAGATCGACGAAGCACTTGCCGCCGTGCGGCGCGGCGAAGTCGCGAGCGCCGCCGAGGTTGAAGCGGTGTTCGCCAGACACCGCGGCGCATGAGGCTCGTTCTTTCGCGGCTGGCGCTTGCGGAGCTTGACGAGGTTCTGGGGGGCGTTGCCGAGCGCAGTCCGCTGGGGGCGGCGCATGTCGAAGCGCGGCTGCGAGGTGCCTTCGATCTGATCGTGCGTCATCCCGAAGCCGCGCAGCAGGGAGAGCAGCGCCCCGACGTGCGGCGGCTGCCGCTCGTCCGCTTTCCATACGTCATCTATTACGAGGTCGCTCAGGACGAAGGTCACGGTGCTCCGCATTCTGCACGGGGCGCGCGAGCAGCCATTGGACAAGGCGCAGTGAAAGAAGAGGCTAAGGGGTGAATGGTCCCGGATGTCGCTGCGCTTATCCAGGCTACGCTTGCTGGGCGCGTCGCTCAAGCGCTTTTCGGATCTTCTCAAGTTCTTCCAACATTTCGTTGCGATCCTGAGAGGTTTGCATGTAGGCGCTTAGATCAACTTCATGTCGTTGATGGAATGTCTTGCCTGCGAAATCGTATGTCGCGTCAATAACGAATTCATACGGCGTAAGCAGCTTTCCCTCGCCATTCGCTTTTCCAAGATTGAAACCCTGACTAATCAAAATAAAGATTTCCTCGCCTGGAGCAAAGGAAGGGATCGTTCTCTGAAATGTCGGGAACATTCGAATATTTTTCCCCTCACCTTCCTCTGCCGCTTGGTAGAAATCGCGATCAAGAGATAATTTCAGGTTCTTGGCGGCCGATTTCCCATGGTTCTGAATGCTCAAATAAAGGAAGATGGTCTGCACCCGGTTTCGTTGACACGCACCTAAGCTAATCCGGCCTTCCGTTCGAACTCCATAGGGCTCAGATAGCCGATGGTCGAGTGCCTGCGCTTCGGATTGTAGAAGCGCTCGATGTAGTCG